>OGII01001212.1_pt1 | contig 19078 bp, 14 predicted proteins | sample 1571701 | NCBI WGS metagenome assembly OGII01 (sample SAMEA2581950, study PRJEB24529) | metagenome | biome: Human gut stool | place: China | collected 2011
GGATGGTTCCTTCAAGCCCGAGGGCAACATCACCCGCGCTGAGGTAGCTACGATCGTCTATCGTATCTACACTGCCGACGTCGCCAAGAACGATAAGTCCGGCCTCTATGCCACTTATAACAAGTTCAGCGACATGGCTGGCGCCGGTTGGGCTCAGGGCTACATCGGCTACTGCGCCAACGCCTCCCTCGTCAAGGGCTATCCCGATGGCACCTTCAAGCCGTCCGGCAAGGTCACCGGCTATGAAGTCCTCGCCATGATCCTCCGCGCTGTCGGTTACGACAAGAACAACGAGTTCTCCGGCGCTGACTGGGCGCTCCATGTTGCGCAGACCGCGCAGCAGCTCGGCGTTCTGGACAGAGTGGCGAAGACCACCGACCTGAACGCTCCCGCTTCCCGTGAGCTGGTCGCTGAGCTCCTGTTCCAGGGCATCCAGAAGGCTCAGGTCACCTACACCCCGGCCTTCGGCTATGTGACCGATAAGGTCATCGGTGCCAAGAACAACAGCCTCGGTGAGAAGAACTTCAAGCTCGACTCTGCTAAGTCCTCCGACAAGTGGGGCCGTCCCGCCACCAAGTGGACCTACAACACCGGCGACAAGGCCACTACCTTCGTTGAGAAGCCCGACCTGACCTACACCAAGGCTGTTACTGAGTGCGACGTCGCTCACGACGCTGGCCTGAAGGTCGACACCGCTTACACCCTGTATGTCAACGGCCAGAAGCAGCCCACGACCTACACGGTCAACCTGACCGACACCGTCACCAAGATGGGTGCTCAGGGCCGTCTGGTTGAGGTCTATGACGATACCATCGTCATGATCGACACCTTCCTCGCCAAGGTCACCTATGTTGCTCCTGCCGCTTATGACGCTCAGGGCCACCTGCGCACCGAGGCTACCATCAAGCTCGATGTCTATGCCACCAAGGGCTCCACTGCTGCTACCACGCTCACCCTCACCAACGGCGAGGATGCGTATCCGTATGCTGTCGGCGATTACGTTCTCCTGAACGCCTACACCAACGCTGCTAACAACGCTACCGAGAGCGGCCTCATCAAGACCGGCGCTGACAAGTACGGCGAGATCGTTTCCAAGGCCACTTCCATTGACGGCGCTCAGAGCGTGATCTACTACAACGCCAAGCAGCACAACGTCGAGGGCACTGTCTATGACGATGCTGCCAAGTTCTACTTCGACAACGCGGTGGCCAGCACCAACAAGTTCACCTGGTTCTTCGATCAGTACAACAACCTCATCGGTAACGTTGAGATCGCTGCCGCTACCAGCTACGGCGTCATCAACTCCATCTGGTGGGCTGGCAACGCTGCGGACGGTTCCGGCGTTGCTAAGGCGAATGTCACCTACATGGACGGCACCACCGCTGTGGTCGACCTGAGCAAGATGACCTACTTCGACGATACTGCTTCCGGCGTTGTGGCCCCCAAGATTGCGACCGGTAAGGTCACCCACAGCACCGGCATCCAGAACAAGGTCATGAAGGTTGATGGTGACTACTTCTACGTTGACTCCTACATCAACACCAACGCTGTCTGTGATGTCAACGGTATCCTGAACGGCCACCTCTTCCAGTTCACCACCCAGGCAAACGGCACTCTCGCCGCTGTCGAAGTCGCTACCGGTGTTGACGCCAAGTTCTTCAACGAGAACCTGTTCGTCAGCAAGAACACCCAGTACAACGGCAAAAACCTGATCGTTGACGATGCCACCGTCTTCCTGGTCCGCAACAACACTACCAATCCCTACACCTTCAAGTCCATCGTTGGTCTCGGCAACATCGACAACTATGCTCAGGCTGAGGTCGACTTCGTCGATCTGAACGGTGATAAGGTCGCCGATTACGTCTACGTCATCGCCGATCCCGTTGCCGCCAAGGTCACCAGCCTCTTCTACTATGCCAACGAGCAGGTCTCCTATGACGCCAAGACCGGTGTCTACACCATCCCCGGCTACGTTGACGGCGTGAAGGGCAACATCTACGGCTCCAAGGACGACGCTATCGTCCTCACCCTGCTCAACGCCCTCAGAACCCAGGCTACCAATAAGGTCGCCGGCGGTCTCTTCAAGGTCGCTCTGAGCAACAACTACGTCAAGGATTATGTCGCCATCGCTGCGATCGGCACTGAGTCCTCCACCACCGCTGCCATCACCGCCTTCACCGGCTATCCCATGGCTGCTGCCTACACCGGCTACACCGTTAAGGTCGACTCCATCGTGGGCGCTGACAAGGACACCTACAAGAACTCTGTCTACACCGACTATGTCGATGGCACCATCACTGGCGACAAGTTCTACACGGTTTCCGGCAACGGCGTTGACGGCCTGACCAAGATGCCTCTGGCTCTCGGCGATGTCACCACGCAGAACGTCATCGTTGTTTACAACGCTGATCCCGCTGGCACCTCCGCCACCCTCAACCGTCTGGCGCTCCAGGTTTACGCTGTGAACAAGGTCGACACCTCCACCAACCCCGATCCTCTCGCTACCTCTTACACCTACACCCTGAACATCGTGAATAAGGACACCGGTGCTGTTCTCCAGTCCTACGCCAAGACTGTTAAGAATCCCGTTAATGGCACCTACACCATCACCCTTAATGGTGCTGCTACTGAGTTCGGCGTCTCTACCGCCAAGCTCACCGCTTTCGGTCCCGACTCCATCACCCTCACCATCGACAGCACTGTTGGCAAGCTCACTGATTCTGGTGTTCTCAACGCTTACTACGCCAACTAATCATTGACGTAAGCGCAAAAAATCTCTGAATAGAGTTTCAGCCCCCGGCTCTTTTGAGCCGGGGGCTGTTTTTTGTTTTTCTGCGTCTCAGTCCGCGTCGCAGCCGAGCACCACATAATAATATGTTTTGCCCGCCTCATTGAACTGAATGGCGGGCGGGGCGAAATACTGATCCTCTTCCTGCTGGCAGAACCAGCTTACGCTGCTGTTGTCCCATATCGCCGCGTTGCCCCGGTTATTCGAGTTGTAAAACCCGCTGACACCGCGCAGCGCCCAGTGCTGCGTGTCGCTCTGCTCGCTCACCATCACAAGCAGCGGGTAAAAGCCGCAGTCGATCTTGTTGGGATTTTCCGCGCCGCTCAGACCATTGCCGGCGTAGCTGCCGTATTTGATGCGGCAGATTTTACCGTTTGCGATCGTCTGCGCCAATGCCGTGATGCGCTCCGCCGCCGTGCCGTCGGCCTCGCTGCGCGCGTCGGTCTCCGCCTTGAGCGCCGCGTCGATGCTCGCAAACGCGGCATTGAAGTCCTGCATTTTGATCGGGTCCTCCTTGACCCACTGCGGCAGGTCGAAATTTGTCGTCTTGTTCATGCGCTTTCCCCCAAAATATAATGTTGGAAAAGGCAGCCCACACCCCCCTGCAAACGCGGGAACACTGATGCATGATTTGCCTTTTCATGATACGCCGTATCATGAAGCAGCGTTGCACACAACGCGGCAAAAAGCTGTACCGCCTCCGGTATTAGAATTCACGATACCACAAATTGCCGCGTTTTGTGCAACGATCGCCGTTGTGCGCGGGAACTTTTTCGGCTATCATACGTCTATAGAAGTATCCGAAAGAAATGAGGAACGAACGATGAAGAAGCTTCTTTCCCTCCTGCTCCCCCTCGCGCTGGCCCTTTCCCTCGCCGCCTGCGGCGAAAAAAGCGCAGACGAGGCCGCGCGCCAAACCCCGCCAACACTGACCGTGACAAGTGCAAACGCTTGCAGCGTCACCCTCAAAAGCAGCAGCTACGACTGGACCTACCCCCAGGGCCTACAGAGCATGACCGTCATTGCCTGCGGCGCGCACCCGCTGGACGAAACCTCCCGTGACATCACGCCTGTACTGGAAATGCCCTTTGCAGTATCGGCCGCCTATTTCTACACCGTAACGCTCGATTTCGGCGATAATTCGCCCGATTCCGTCAGTCTCCGCTGCTGGCCGTCCGACGCCTGGGGCAGCACCGGCATGTCGTCCGAGACCGTGACCGCCCAGCGGCAGGATAACGGCACATTCCGCGCAGAACTGCCGCAAAGCGACGGCATTTTCGCCGTCGACGCGCTCTGGGACGGCAGCAGCGCGACCTACACCTTCTGCACGCAGGCGGAGGGGAGCGAAGAGCTCCACCCGGGCGCGGTGCTCAGCATCGGCGAGAGCGAAGACATCCGCAAGATCGACATCTCGTGGCGCAGCGGCGGCGTGAACATCTATACCGCCGAGCAGAGCGCGCAGATCAGCGTGAAGGAGGAATCCACCGCGCCGCTCGCCGAGAGCGAGAAGATGGTCTGCACGATCGACGGCGACACGCTGCGCATCCACTTCCTCGGCGACGCTTACCGCGGCAGCTACGATGGGGAAAAGTATCTCGACGTGGGACTTCCGAGGGAACTGGTCAGCGCCGGTCACTTTGAGGAGATCGAGGTCGAAACGACGGACGCCTACGCCTATGTGAGCGCCGATGCGCAGAAGATCGACCTTTCGACCGTCGGCGGCGACGCACGCGTGATGTGCGCAAGCTGCCCCGCGGTCGAGATCGAGACGGTGAGCGGCAGCGTGGGCGTGGTGGACGGCACGTGGGCAAGGGTCGATATTTCGACGCTCTCCGGCGCGATCGAGCTTGCAGGCGAAGTGGAAAATGCCGAGATCGAAACCGCGAGCGGCAAGGTGGATATCGCCGGCGCGCTCGGCGCGCTGGACTTCGAAAGCGTCAGCGGCAACCTGATTTTGGCTACCGAGCGTGCGCTGCGCCTTGATGCCGAAACGGAGAGCGGCAGCATCTATCTGACCCTTCCCGCGCAGGACGGCTTTACTCTCGACTATGAAACGAAAAGCGGCGCGTTCCGTTCCGCGCTCACCGAGCGCGAGGGCACGCTCATCGCCTGCGGCGACCGCGAAACGCACTACACCGTGCCCGCGCTCGACGGCGGCGCGGTGAGCGAGCTTACGATCGAAACGATGAGCGGCACGCTGACGATCGAAGCCTCTTCCTCTGGAAGCAACTGAAGCGAACAAAAAAGAGAGCGGCAGTGCCGCTCTCTCTTTTTTCGTTATTTCTCGTCGATCGCAAGCCACGTCTGGTCGAAGCCATAGGGCAGGAGTTCGCGGATCGACAGGCGCTTCTCCTCGCCCTTTTTGTTGAGGCAGATGACCTCCATCTCGGGGCCGAACTCGTAGAGCACCTGACGGCACGCACCGCAGGGGTAGCAGTAGTCGTCGCTGCGGCCTGCGATGACGATGCGCTTGAAGCGCCGGTGCCCCTCGCTCACGGCCTTAAACGCCGAGGTGCGCTCGGCGCAGTTTGTGAGGCCGTAGCTCGAATTTTCGATGTTGCAGCCGGTGAAGACCGCGCCGTCCTCACATTCGAGCGCCGCGCCCACGGGAAAGTGGGAATACGGCACATACGCCATGTCCAGCATGGCGACGGCCTTCGCCTTGAGTTCTTCTAACGTTGCCATAAAAACGCCTCCTCACCAGTCTACGCCGAGATCAGGACGGACTTGCGTATCCATGATGTCCTCGGCGTTATAGAATTGCAGATAGCGGCTGCGCGAGTGGCGCAGCGTGGTGCCGTCCGGATGCAGACGGTCGCAGATGACGGCGGAAATGTCGGGCTTCACATAGCTGAACGAACTCGTGCCGACGCTCGCGAAGATGCGGAAGCCCTGGCTTTGCAGGTACTTGAAGCGCTCACCGGTCTGGTGCCAGTCATCACCGTCGGGACGGCCGCCGTGCGGATAGAACAAAATCTGCGTGGGGCCGACGAGCGAGCCGACCTCGTCCGCCCAGCGCTCGGTGTCGTTGATGACGGTCTGGAGCGATTTGGTGTCGAGGCGGATGTGGCCCCAGGTGTGGCTGCCGAACGTCCAACCCGTTTCCTTGAGCCGCTCGATGACGGGCTTGACCGCCTCGATCTCGCTCGCGCGGTAGGCATCGAACGCGGGGCGGTCGGGCGAATCTGCCGCGATGTCGCGGTCATCCTGCGTGCGATAGCCTAAAATACCCTGATAGCCCGTCAGCGAGAAGATGGCCTTCGCGCCGTTCAGCGAAAAGTCGGGGTGCTCGTAGACAAACTGGTCGAGAATAGGCGTTGCGTCGAGTTCCTTGGTCAAAAAGGTCTCATTTGTGTACGGATCGGTGCACTGCGCCCAGATCTCGCCGTCCTCGCCGACGACGAGCTTGCTCGTGAAGCCTTCGTCGAGCATATAGGGGTAGTAGTTCACGTCGTCAAAGCTGATGATGAGCGGCTTTTTGCCCTCTGGCAGCATCAGGGTGTTTCGCACCATATGCGTGCCGGACTCGTCCGTCACCTCGCTCCAGACATCCTCCATCGCGACTAAGATGTAGCCCTTGTCGTACACGGACTGCAAAATTTTGTTGTATTCGTCGACCGTCACCATCCAGTCGTCGAGGCCGTAGCGCTGGTCCTGACTGGCATTGCAGTCGTGGAAGGCCCACTGCGGGTAGGCAATGATCGGGTGGAAAAAGAGGTGCTCCACCACCTGATCCGGCCCCCAGGCCTGCGTGAGCTGGTCCTCGGACCAGTAGCTGCGCACGGCGTCGTAGGGATCAGTTGTATCGTCAGTATTGTTGTCGGTGTCGCTGCCATTCTCGTCCGTGACGGTCTGATCGTCGCCGTCGGACGGCGTCGTCTTATTGCCGCAGGCAGTCAGCAGCGACAGCACCATCAGCGCGCTGAGCAGCAGTGCAAAAAAGTGTTTCATGTCAAAATCTCCTCTCTCAAAACTGCGCGGTCATTATAGCAGACTTCACTTCTTTTGACTACACCTTTGGCGCTTTTGTTCCCATTTGTAACTATTTACCACAAATAATGAAAGCGTCACAGCTTTTCGCATCCGCAGACGCGAAATGATTTCGAATCGTTTTTTGGCGCGACATGCGCGTGCCAAAAAACTCTTCTCGCTCCGCGCGTGTCGAAGCCGCCCTTTGGGCGGCAAGGCACGAAGCGGAGTGTAATTCTCAAAAAACAAGGGACACGGTTTCCGTGTCCCTTGTTTTTTGAAGAATTAAAAGTCTGCGTTGCCCACCGTTCTCGGATGCAGCTCCACGTCGCGGATGTTGCCGATGCCCGTTAAATACATCACCATGCGCTCGAAGCCGAGGCCGAAGCCCGCGTGACGGCAGGAGCCGTAGCGGCGCAGGTCGCAGTACCACCAGTAGTCCTCGGGATTCATGCCGAGCTCGCGGATGCGCTTTTCGAGCAGCTCAATGCGCTCCTCGCGCTGGCTGCCGCCGATGATCTCGCCGATGCCCGGAACGAGGCAGTCCGCCGCGGCGACGGTCTTGCCGTCGTCGTTGAGGCGCATATAGAACGCCTTGATCTCCTGCGGATAGTCCGTGACGAACACGGGGCGCTTGAAGATCTGCTCGGTCAGGTAACGCTCGTGCTCGGTTTGAAGGTCGATGCCCCACTCGACGGGGTAGTCGAACTTCTGGCCGCTCTCCTTTAAGAGCTTGACGGCCTCGGTATACGTCACGCGGCCAAAGGCGGAGCTCTCGACGTGCTGGAGACGCTCCAGCAGACCCTTGTCGACAAAGCTGTTGAAAAACGCGAGATCATCCGGGCAGCGCTCCATCACGCGGCGAATGATATGCTTGACCATCGCCTCCATGACCTCAAGGTCGCCGTCGAGGTCGCAGAACGCCATCTCCGGCTCGATCATCCAGAACTCGGCGGCGTGGCGCGCGGTGTTGGAATTCTCGGCGCGGAACGTGGGGCCGAAGGTGTAAACGTCGCCGAACGCCATAGCGAAGTTCTCGGCGTTGAGCTGGCCGGAGACGGTCAGGCTCGTCTTCTTGCCGAAAAAGTCCTTGCTGTAATCGACCTTGCCGTCGGGCGTTCTCGGCGGGTTCTCAAGGTCGAGCGTCGTCACCTGGAACATCTCGCCCGCGCCCTCGCAGTCAGAGCCGGTGATGATGGGGGTGTTGACGTAGACGAAGCCGCGGCTCTGGAAGAACTCGTGCACGGCGTAGGCTGCCGCGCTTCTCACGCGGAAAGCCGCGGAGAAGAGGTTCGTGCGCGGGCGCAGATGCTGAATGGTGCGCAGATATTCGACGCTGTGGCGCTTTTTCTGCAGGGGATAGTCGGGGGAGGACACGCCCTCGATCTCGATCTCTGTTGCCTTGACTTCGAGCGGCTGCTTGGCCTCGGGCGTCAGCACGACGGTGCCGCGCACGATGAGCGCGGCGCCCACGTTCTGCGCGGCGATCTCCTTATAATTAGAAAGAGAATTCGCATCCATCACGACCTGCAAATTGCGGAAGCACGAGCCGTCGTTCAGCTCGATGAATCCGAAGGTCTTCATATCGCGGATGGTCTTCGCCCAGCCGCATACGGTGACGCTTGCGCCGCCGTACTGCTCTTTGTCGGCGAAGAGCGCGGCAATTCTCACTCGTTCCATAATAATTTTCCTTCCTTTTGTGGGTTTTCACGGGATAATAGAGGTATTATATGCCACTTCCCGTGCAAATTCAAGCCCCGCTTTGTATTGACTTTTGACAAGTTGTATGTTATGATACAGCCTTACCTCAAAAGGTAAACGTGAAACTTTCACCTATTACTTTACAGGAGGATTTTAACGATGAACAAGTATCTGGATATCGCCCCCGAGGTTGCCGAGGCCCTTGCCGCCGGTAAGCCCGTCGTGGCGCTCGAATCCACCATCATTTCCCACGGCATGCCCTACCCGCAGAACGTGGAGACCGCCCTCAAGGTCGAGCAGATCATTCGCGACGCGGGCGCCGTGCCCGCGACCATCGCCATCATCGGCGGACGCCTGAAGGCGGGCCTTTCCAAGGAAGAGATCGACTACCTCGGCCGCACCGGCGCGGGCATCCCGAAGGCTTCCCGCCGCGACCTGCCCGTGCTCGTCGCGCAGGGCAAGGACGGCGCGTGCACCGTCACCACCACGATGATGATCGCCGACATGGCCGGCATCCGCGTGTTCGCCACCGGCGGCATCGGCGGTGTGCACCGCGGCGCGCAGGAGACGTTCGACATCTCCGCTGACCTTGAAGAGCTGGCCAACACCTCCGTCATGGTCGTGTGCGCGGGCGCGAAGTCCATCCTCGACCTCGGTCTGACGCTCGAATATCTCGAGACCCACGGCGTGACCGTCATCGGCTACGGCACGAGCGAGCTGCCTGCGTTCTACACGCGCAAGTCCGGCTTTGGCGTCGACTACGAGCTCGACACGCCGGAGCAGCTGGCCAAGGCGTTCCACGTCAAGCGCGAGCTGGGTCTGCGCGGCGGCTTACTCGTCACAAACCCGATTCCCGAAGAGTACTCCATGGACAAGGAAGTCATCGACAAGGCCATTGCCGAGGCCGTCGAGGACGCGAAGAAGGACGGCATCCACGGCAAGGCCACGACGCCGTATCTGCTCGCTAAGATCAAGGACCTGACCGGCGGCGACAGCCTGGATTCCAACATCCAGCTCGTGTTCAACAACGCGCGCCTCGGCGCGGCGGCGGCTGTGGAGCTCAGCAAGCTCGAAAAGTGAGATATTTTGTCATCTATCTCGCCGCGATCAATATTCTGACGTTCTGCGTCTACGGCGCAGACAAGCGCCGCGCCAAAATTCAGGGCGCGCGGCGCGTGCCCGAAAAGACTCTATTTGCACTCGCGCTGCTGCTCGGCAGCGCGGGTGCTCTTTTCGCAATGAGGGTCTTTCACCACAAAACGCGGCACTGGTACTTCAAGTTCGGCATTCCGGCGATCTTACTTGCGCAGATCGCTCTGGGGGTGTTCGTGTATGTGCGTTTTTTCGCGGCGTAAAAAATTTTTGGGAAATTTTCGGGTTTTGTGAAACAAAACAGACGTTTCTTGCGTCTAATCAATGAAGCAAAGGGAAACTGGGCGAAGAGGGAAGATAAAGAATTTATGAATTTTCCATTTTCCTGTTCCCTTATTTCCCGCGGCATGGTAAAATGCCATGTATGAGAAAGGCTCTGTGCGCGCGGAGCCGACAACAACAAACACGAAAGGATGAAGATCACATGAAAAAATTTCTCTCCTTGCTATTGGCTCTGACATTGGTCCTGAGCCTCGTCGTCGTGCCTGCAAGGGCAGAAGGTGTCGAGGTTGGCGGCACATACGCCATCACCACGTCGGCGTCCTCCCTTGCAAGAGGCGACTCGACCACATTCACCGTTACCGCAACCGCCCCCACCGTCACGGATAATGGCGTAACTGCCACTGATGTAAACGTGATCGGTTATAGTTGGAGCACTCCCGGTTTTTCCGGCGCTGCCGGCACGGGTGCCACGACAGGAACGCTGACCGCCTCCAACAAGGCGGAAAATGTAGAAGTCTCCTGCACCTTAACGATCGAGTACAAGGTGACGATCGAAGGGCAGGAAATCACCAGATCTACGACTAAGGTCGTTAAAAGCAATGTCTCTATCGCTGACAAGCTTCTCCCGGGCGACATCACCACCGTCACCTTCAACAACAGAACCTATTCTGTGACGGACGGCACGGTCAACATCTCCCTTCTTGAGGGCGAGGACATCAAAGGCGACAACAAGTGGTCTGCCGCCGCAACCGGCTATGTGATCGATGATGCCGAGGGCAAGAAGCCCACTTACGCGGGCGGAAAGCTGACCGTGCGCGTCAAGGATTCCGCGCTGACGGCTGATGTGACGGTCAACGCCACCACCCCCACCGTGATCGCAAAGGCAAGCCTTACCGAGGTCATCTCCGGCGGCAAGACCACGCTCACCGCCACCTCCACCGGTCTCAGCAACGCCGCCACCTATGCGTGGTTCTACAAGATCGGCGACAGTAAAGAGTTTCCGATCGGCACGGGCAAGTCCCTCGTCTGGACGGTCCCCGCTGCAGCCGACTACTCTGTTTGCTGCAAGGCAAGCGAGGGCGATAAGCTCGCTAAGACGAGTGACCCCATCACGGTCAAGAGCCTTCCCGACACCTATACCTTCACTGTCGTCCCCGCAAGCGTTACGCTGACGCAGATCGGTCAGACCGCGACTTTGGCGGCGAGCTTTGTGGATACCTCACCTTCCGCCAGCCTGGTCGTCCCGACCTACTCCTTTGTTTCCGCCAACCTCAACATCGCAACTGTGACGAACCAGACGACCGCCGCGCCGACGGTAACGCTCAGAGCAAGCGGCTCTACCACTGTCACCGCAACGGCGACCTATAAGGGCAAGGATTATGTGAAGACCATCCCCGTTACCGGCGCCCTGATCGAGGCGACCCTCAACGCTGTTCAGAACGGCACTTCTGTGAACTACAGCTACAGTGATCTTGTTAACGCCGCGCAGGCCGCCATCAACAAGACCTACAGCACCGCCTACACCTACGAGACCGTCTATTCCCTCAGCGGCGTCACTCAGGTCGCCTCTACCGCTGCCTACGGCGTCGGCACGAGCAATGCTTCGTACAACTATCCCGCCGGCGGCTCCGGCTATCTTTACTTCAAGGCAAATCTCTCCGGCATCGGCACTGCAAAGTTCACCGCCACCGTGACCACCCGCGTTGCCAATTCTAACGTTCCCAAGACCTACAGCGTTACGTTTAACGTTCCCGTAACGCCCAGCTCGACCACCTATGCCGACCAGTATCCCGAGCCGGTCGCGGCTTACGGCAACACCTATCGCTATTACGTTCAGGTTCCCTCCGGCGCAAGGTATTACTATGTTGCCGGTGTGAACACCGAGCCTGTCGACTGGAACAATGGCAGCACCCAGAAATACTATCCCACCACTGCCACCGCCAATCTCTATTCCCTGACCGACACCAACTTCATCAATGGCAAGTGCACGCTGTATGTCGTGACGCAGGGCACCGACAATAAGCTCTACTGCGGCACCATCAGCGTCTACCAGAAGAACTACAACATCAACTACAACGGCGTGGCCGGTGAGACCGTCCAGTTCGCGCAGAGCGACTTCAACGACTTTATGAACAAGGTCGCTGAGGCCCGCGGCGACGCCAGCAAGAGCAAGTCCTATCCCTATGTCACCTTCGATTATGTGTCCTTCTCCCTGCCCACCACCGCGCAGGGCACGCTGTACTATGGCGGCACCGCCATGTCCACCAGCAATTCCTCCGGCGCGTTCAACACCCGCACCAAGGTCACCAACCTCGATAGCGTGACGTTCGTCCCCAACGACAAGACCACCGCGAAGACCATCACGCTGAACTTCACCCTGTACGCGACCCGCTATTCCAGCTCCTCCACGAGCCGCGGCACGACCGTGAGCTACTCCGGCAGCGTCGTCGTCAACCTCGTGCGCGAGGACATCAAGTACACCGTCTCTCAGGGCGACAGCGTCCGCTTCGACGAGAGCGACTTCCTCAGCTACCTGCACTCCACCAAGGGCTACAGCAGCAACTACACCATCGACTACGTGACCTTTGACCAGAGCGCCGTCTCTGCCGTCAACGAGGGCTCGCTCTACACCTACTACAGCGGCTACAACTACGGCGGCTCCGTCAAGACGACTGACAAGTTCTACTACAGCGCCACCGCCAGCCAGAACGCGCTCAGCGACGTTGCGTTCCTTGCCAGCCGCTACGCCAAGACCGGCGAGACCGTCTACATCCCGTTCACCATCTACGCCCGCTACGGCACGACCGGCACCGGCACCCGCCAGCTCACCGGCACCGTGGCCATCAAGATCGGCCAGACGATGAACTTCATCGACGTCAAGACCACCGACTACTTCTACAACTCCGTCAAGTGGGCCGTCGGCAAGAACATCACCAACGGCACGTCCAGCACCACCTTCTCCCCGTACAAGTCCTGCACCCGCGCCGAGATCGTGACGTTCCTGTGGCGCGCCGCCGGCAGCCCGGAGCCGACCACCACCCGCAACCCGTTCCGTGATGTCAACGCCGTTACGCACTCGAGCTACTACAAGGCCATCCTGTGGGCCAGCCAGAAGGGCATCACCTCCGGCACCAGCACCACGGCGTTCTCCCCCGATCAGGTCTGCACCCGTGCCCAGATCGTGACCTTCCTGTACCGCTACGCGGGTCAGCCCAGCGGCTACTACTCCAACCCGTTCAAGGATGTGGGCGCCACGAGCGAGGCGAGCTACTACAACGCCATCCGCTGGGCCGTCGGTAAGGGTATCACCTCCGGCACCAGCGCCACGACGTTCTCCCCGTATGCTTCCTGCAACCGCGCCGAGGCCGTGACGTTCCTGTATCGTTACACCAACGGACTATAAAACCTAAAAAATGCGTCCAGCGAAAGCTGGACATTTTTTATTCCTTGCAGGCCGCTGCGCGCATAATTTGCCCGCCGATGGCGGGCAAATTCCACACTTGCGGCCTGAGAGGTATTTTCCGCCACGCGCAGGTCGCGGCGGAAAATGATTTGAATTTATTTCGCCGCGGGACGGCGAAACTCTGCGAGGCTTTTTGGGGGCGGGCCCCCTTTGCCCCCTGTAAGGCGGCTGACGGGGGCGGGCGGCTTGCGTTTACTCTTTTCCATTCTGTAAACTTTTGTTCAAACGCCTTTACGGGGGTCGAAAAAGCGTGTAGAATGGCAGCATCAAGATTTTAGGAGTGTTTTTTGTGAACAAATTCCGCGATGCCCTTTACCGCTTTATGTATGGCCGCAACGGCGTAGATGCGCTGAACTGGGCGCTCGTGATCCTTGAGCTGGCCGTGAGCATTCTGAGCTCGCTGATCCGTGTGCAGGGCGTGTCGCAGGCGCTGTACTTTGTGTCAATGATGCTGATGTTCATTGTGCTCATCCGCATTTTTTCGCGCAATCTCGCGCGCCGTCAGGCCGAAAACGCGAAGTTTCTGACCTGGTGGACGCCGAAGGCGAACGCCATTCGCGGCGCGAAGGCACGCCGCGCCGACAAGGCGCACAAATACGTCCGCTGCTCCTGCGGCGCGTACTGCCGCGTGCCGAAAAACATCGGCAAGGTCGAGCTCACGTGCCCGAAGTGCGGCAAGAAAAGAGTCGTGAAAACGTGAAAGAAAAAATCCGTCCCGCGGGACGGATTTTTTTGTAAGAAAACCGGTTTTCCGCCGTCCTATAGACAGAAAGGGGGTGAGGGCGCTGACGAATTTTGAAGAGGTGTACGCCGTGTACTTCGACGACGTGTACCGGTATCTGCTTTCGCTGTCCGGGAGCGAGAGCGTCGCCGAGGAGCTGACGAGCGAGACGTTTTTCCGCGCGATGGACGCCCTCGACCGCTTTCGGGGCGAGTGCAGCGTGCGCGTGTGGCTGTGCCAGATCGCGAAGAATCTCTATTATTCGCAGCTGCGGCGCGAGAAGCGGCTTGCCCCGCTCGAAGACTGCCGGATCGCCGAGGAGAGCCACGAGGAGGAGTTAGAAGATCACAGCGAGGCCGCGCGCATCCAGGAATTGCTGCACGCGCTCAGAGAGCCGTACAAGGAGGTCTTCATGTGGCGCGTGTACGGTGAGAAGAGCTTCCGCGACATCGGCGCGCTCTTCGGCAAGACGGAAAACTGGGCATGCGTGACGTATCACCGCGCCAAGCGCATGATCCGCGAGGGATTGGAGGACGACTGAAATGGACAAAACTTGCAGCATCGTGCAGGACCTTCTGCCGCTCTATGAGGAAGACATGCTGCGCGAGGAGACGAAGGAATTTGTGGACGGGCATTTAGCGCAGTGCGCGGCCTGCCGCGCCGAGCTCGACGCGCTGAAGGCGGACGTGAAGCCCGCGCCCGTCAGCGCGCAGCCGCTGCGCGACTTGAAGCGGCAGCTTCGACGCAAGAAGCTGACCGCCGTACTGCTGGCCGTCACGCTCGCGCTGACGCTGGCGACGGCGGGGTTCGCGTACCTCACCGCGCCGCAGTATTTGCCGTACAGCGAGACAGAGTGGGCGATCTCACGCTCGCCCAGCGCGCTCGCGGACGACGGCTCGGCAGCGGATGGGCTTTCTGATCTCAGCGGCGCGGAGAGCATCTCCGTCAGCCTGCTCGTGCCGGTCTCCGGCGCAGAGGTCACGAACACGCAGGACCCCAACAGCAGCAAAACCATCTACTTCATCACCGCATGGCGCACGCCGCTCGACACATGGCGCGGCGCATTCGACAAAACCGGGGGCGCCCCGAACACACACAGCGCAAATGATCGCACACAGCGCGAGGCGGACGCACTGCAAGGTGTGCTCGCCAAGGCGGAGTCCGCGCGCACGCTCTTTACGCTCGACGCCGCGAACTGCACGGCAGTCTGCTATTCTCAGAACAACGGGCAGGACGATGTACTGCTCTGCGGCAGCATGAACGGCGGCATCGTTTCGCTGCCGAGGCTGGCGTTGGGCTATTACGCTTTGCTATCGTTAGCACTCCTTATTACGTTGGGTATTGCATTTTTCGTCTGCCGCAGGAAGAAAACGGGCAAAGCGCTCGGCTATCTCGCGCTGATTCCCGCGAGCTATCTTGCCGGTCATCTACTCGTCAAGGGTTTCACGACGACGAGCTACCAGATGCAGCGCGACTTCTCGCTCATTATCCTCGCCGCCGCGCTGATCTACGCCGCGGTCATGCTGGCGATCAACCTCTGGCGGCAGAAGCGGGAGAAGGTGTAAAAGAGGAAGAGACGCATTCGCGTCTCTTCCTCTTTTGCAATCAAATTCGAATGCTCAAGGCCCTTTGAGCAAAGCCGTGATAGTCCGCAAATGCGCTTTGCAGGCCGTCGATTCCCTGCGTTTCCCATCGGTCTGCCAGATACAGCATACCGCACATACAGGCAAACTTTTCATAGTACGATCCGCAGACCGCCTCTTCAAGAAACTGCTTTTGCCTGTCTGGATCCGTCTCCATAAGCGCGAGGCGCAGTTTGGCACGGCTTGCTGCTGCGACCTCGGTAAGCTGCGGTGTATGCCAGTCCACACAGTCGATTTCTGTCGCCTGATAGGAGAGAAGATGGGCGAATCCCTCATGAAATGTGTAAGCATCCAATCTTGTCAAATAGTCTGTACTTTCCAATGCGGCATCTGCCGCCGGATAGCGGTGTCCAATCAAGAGATGCGTAATCTCATGCGTCAGCAGATTCCGAATGATGCTGTCGAGCTGGTCGAGCTCCGCATAATTGCACCAACGGATGAGGTCAAAGATGAGATGTGCCTGCCCATCGGGCGAGTGTGCCGCAACGGCGTCGTAAGGTTCGGGATAACCGACGATCAAATCAAGTGTCGGCTGTACCGCCTCCCAATCGGGGAAAAGCGCGTCCCAAATCGGGCGGTTGACGGGGACAAAGTGCGCAGCCGCTTCACAGATACGGCGTTCGAGCTTGCGCACAGTCTCTCGGAGAGCAAGATCCTCAGGCGGCGGAGTAAATGCATTCCTGCCAAGATCTGACGAAACCGAGGTGTGTTCAAAGAGCCATGAAGCACGAAAAGCGTCGACGCAGCTGCTCTCGATATATGCCTGTGCGATCGAACTGTCAATCAGCATTTTCAGTCCCTCTCTTTACGAAAAACCTCTTTTGCCGTAACAGACAAAAGAGGTTATTCCTTGGCGCAGCGGGAGGGATTCGAACCCTCGTGAGGTTTCCCTCAAACTGATTTCGAGTCAGCCCCGTTATGACCACTTCGATACCGCTGCATATTCAGTTCGCTGTTATCAGCCAAACTATTATGCCATAACTTTTTGCGTCTTGCAAGGTCTTTTTTCGCATTCGGGGCATATTCTGTGCGTATGAAGACTGTCTATTTATCGGTACGCCTGAAAAATTACGAAAATGCGCTCGCGCTGGTCGGTGCGCCGCTCGTCGAAACGCCGGAGAACGCGGACGTTTTGCTGCTGCCCGGCGGGGGCGACATGCACCCGCGCTTTTACGGTCAAGCGCTGAACGGCTCGGAAGATCTCGACGAAGCACGCGACGCGCGTGAGCTCACGCTGATTGACAACTTCCTGTGCGAGGGAAAGCCTGTCATCGGCATCTGCCGCGGGCTGCAAGTCCTCAACGTCTATTTTGGCGGCACGCTGTGTCAGCACATCGAGGGCCACAGTCAAATTGACGGCGTTGACCGGCTGCATGCCATCAACACCGCGCCGTGCCTTCTGCGCGAGCTGTACGGCACGCGCTGCACGGTCAACAGTGCACACCATCAGGCCGTCTGGCGGCTGGGGACGGGGCTTCAGGTCTTCGCCTGCGCGGAGGACGGCACGGTCGAGGCCGTCGGCCACAGGACGCTCCCCGTCTTTGCCGTGCAGTGGCATCCTGAGCGGCTGTGCGGCGCGTTCGCGCGGCCGGAAAGTGCTGACGGTGCAAGGCTTTTGCGCGCTCTACTCAGATAACATAAAAAAGCGCAGAAAAATTCTGAAAAAACGTTGACAAAACGGGACACTGATGCTATTATAACAGAGCTGACGATTTTTGCGGAGGGCGCATGCAGGTGTAGCACAATGGCTAGGGCACCAGCCTTCCAAGCTGGGGATGCGGGTTCGATTCCCGTCACCTGCTCCATTCAATTCGCGCCAGTAGCTCAGTTGGATAGAGCAACTGCCTTCTAAGCAGTAGGCCGGGGGTTCGAATCCCTCCTGGCGTACCATTTACAAGGCGCCCCTCAGCAAAGCAGCAAATATCGCACGGATACAGAATATGTGGTGGGTGTAGCTCAGTTGGTTAGAGCACCGGATTGTGGTTCCGGGTGTCGAGGGTTCGAGTCCCTTTACCCACCCCACTGAATATCAGGGATTGGGAGCGATCCCAATCCCTGATTCTTTTTCCACACAGGGGTGTAGCCAAGTGGTAAGGCAAGGGACTTTGACTCCCTCATTCGCTGGTTCGAGTCCAGCCGTCCCTGCCAGTTCATTTTCCCCATATTGCGCATGATCCGGTAGCTCAGCCGGCAGAGCAACTGCCTTTTAAGCAGTGGGTCCGGGGTTCGAATCCCCGCCGGGTCACCAAAAGGAAGAGATACGCTTGTGCGTATCTCTTCCTCTGCTATTTCAGTCTTTTGCAAAATGCGGGAGCGGCTGCAGAGCAGCTGCTCCCGTGTCTGATTCTTCCCGCTTACTTACAGGTACTTCACCAGTTTCTCCATCGGCTCCCGCTGGGCGTGGAGCTTGGCGGGATGTGCCCCCTCCGCCGGATAGCCCAGCGGCAGCAGCGCCGTGAGTTGTACGCCCGCCATCTCCGGGAAGGCCGCCAGCATCTTCTCCGGCTCAAACAGTCCCACATACGTAGTGCCAAGGCCCAGATCCGCCGCCTGCAGCATCATCTGCGTGGCGGCGATGGTAGCGTCGATCTCACCATGGTCCTTTCCGTCGGTCTCCCGATGCCACGAAACAGCCGGGTCATAGCCCACGGCAATGATTACCGGGGGATGGAAATGACAGCCCATGCAGGCATCCGCCTTTTCCAGCGCCTCTGCGCTCTGCAGCACAAAAATGCGCTGGGGCTGTTTATTGTGGGCGGTAGGGGCATTGCGGCCCGCCTCCAAAATCAAGTCCAGCTTTTCCCGCTCTACCGGACGAGTGTCAAATTTCCGCAGAGAATAGCGCTCTGCGCAGAGCTTTGCAAAATCCATTGGGATTCCTCCTCATTTGTTTGATCGTGCTGATTGTATCACAGTGCTTTTTTCTCCGCAATCCCCTTCTGTAAACTTTTACCCCCGGTTCCAGAGGCCGTTTTGCTTCAGCATGGCCTCACACTGCTCCCGGCGGCGGGTATCGTAAAATTCGATATACTTCAGGGCGTAAATATCCGTCACGATATACCGCTCCCGCCCCGGCTGGTAGATCGTGATGAAGTCATTGCCCACGTCATAGAGGATCCCCTCCCATGACACGGTGCCCTGTGTGCCCACCAAAAAGGTGGCCACCACATAGCTGCCTTCGTTCCGGGATAGCATCCCTTTAATGGAACCTTTATGAGTCTCCTCCACGCTGAGGGGATTCTGGATCATCTCCTCCGGCAGATCTGTCCGCATCCCCGGCAGATTGCCCATGGGCATCATCTGCCCGCCGGGCAGGGTGACGTATTCCGAACTCTCCGGTGACTGCCAGGAGTGCGCATCACCAACGTTCCTTGTCTCCGTTTGTCCACCGCCATTGATCTCCGCCTGCCAGTCGCTCC
>OGII01001223.1_pt1 | contig 18951 bp, 20 predicted proteins | sample 1571701 | NCBI WGS metagenome assembly OGII01 (sample SAMEA2581950, study PRJEB24529) | metagenome | biome: Human gut stool | place: China | collected 2011
AGAACTGGAGGCCGCGCTGGAGGAAAAAACGGAGCGGTGGATGTATCTCACAGAGCTGAAGGAGAAAATCGACGCGCAGTAATCGGCATTTTGGGGCAGAATGAAAAAAGTGGTGAAAAATTTCACGAATTGGGTTGCCGCGCAGGCGGAGAGCCTGTATAATGGTATTTAGAAACCGTTAGGAAAACGGAGGGAACGCACAGTGAAGCATACCCGCTCATACCAGTATATTCTGCCCGGAACCATCGTTTTTTCCATCTTTTTAATGCTAATCGGCATCTGCATCGGCGATGCCTCGGAGATTCTGCCGGGGCTTTGGAAAATTGTGACCATGCAGGATCTGCTCATCACGGATTATATCGACATTGCGGGCCCGGCCGCGGCGTTTGTCAACGCGGGGCTTGTGACCATCATCTCCATCTGCCTCATCTGGCTTGCCAAGGACCCCTTTAACGGCTTCACCATTGTGGAGATGGGACTGATGGCGGGCTTTTCCCTGTTCGGCAAGAATCTTTTTAATATCTGGCCCATCATTTTGGGAACGTGGCTGTACGCTCGGTATCAGCGGGAGCCGTTTTCCAAATACGCCTCCGTGGCGCTGCTTTCTACATCCCTTGCGCCGCTGGTGAGCTATATGGCGCTGGGCAGCGTTCATGCCAGTATCCCGCTGGGGGTGCTGACCGGCGTGGCCGTGGGCTTTCTGCTGCCCAGCCTTTCGGCCTACACCTATAAAATTCAAAACGGAATGAACCTTTACAACATGGGCTTTGCCTGCGGACTGTTCGCCATGATGGTGGTGCCGATTCTAACGGCCTTCGGCGATAAGCCGGACTCCGCGCTCTACTGGTCCACGGGGCATAACACGGAGCTGGTGACGGTGCTCACCGTGCTGTGCACGGCGTTTATTCTGGTGGGCTTTTTTGGCAGCGGCGTACCGTCATGGGCCGTGTGGGCCGGCTACCGGCGGCTTCTGACCACCACCGGCCGGGCACCCAGCGATTATCTGCGTATGTTCGGCACTGGGCCGGTGCTGGTGAACATCGGCGTTAACGGTCTCATCGGTATGGCGTATATCCTGCTCATCGGCGGCGACCTCAACGGCCCGACCTTGGGCGGTATCTTCACCATCATGGGCTTTTCCGCCTTCGGCAAGCATCCCCGGAACATCATTCCGGTGATGGTCGGAGTCTGGATGGGGGCCTACGGAATGCACTATGAGCCGAATTACCCGGCCTTACAGTTGGCGGGTCTCTTCGGAACAACGCTGGCTCCCATTTCCGGCCACTTCGGCGCGCCCTTCGGCGTGCTGGCGGGCTTTATCCATTCGGCGCTGGTGCTGCAGACCGGCGGCCCTGTGGCGGGGCTGAACCTTTATAACAACGGCTTTTCCGGCGGCCTCATCGCCATTGTGCTCTACCCCACGCTGACAGCTATCGTCCGTCACCGCCGGCCCAAGATGCGGGACGCCGATTACTTCGACCTGTTCGGCGAGCAGGCGCCTATCAATATGTCCTATTGGCACACCCATAAGCCGGAAACGGATGAAAAGACCCATTTGCAGGAGAAGCCAGATACCAAAATGCCGGAGGATGAGCCGGATGCCACGGACCTGCGCAGCGCGGATGACCTGCTGCCGGGAGAAAAACAGGAATAAACGCTCTTGCGGTTTTTTGAAATGTGTGGCATAATGCTCTTTACACCTTATAGCATAGCTTTGAGTATTGCTTTGACGGAGAAAGGCGGAACTTGAAAACATGACTCCCAAGAAGATCGCTCTGCTGACGGATTCCAGCGCCGATTTGCGCTGGGAGACTGCGGAGGAAAATAATATCTTTTTTGTCCCGCTGCGGATTTTGTGCCGGGACGGAGAATATTTAGACGGTGTGGACATCCGGGGAACGGATGTGTACCAGCGGATTCACGCGGGAGAGCTGCCGCAGACCTCGTTGCCCCGGGTGGAGGATTTTGCGGCAAAACTCCACGAGATTTTTGAAAAGGGCTATGACGGTGTCATTGCGGTCATGCTCTCCAGCGGCCTTTCCGGCACGTATAATCTGGCGCGGCTGGTGGCGGAGGAATGCAAGGAGCAGGGCCGCGCCATGGCGGCCTTTGATTCTCTCAGCGGCTCTCTGGGCCTTGGCATGACGGTTTTGCAGCTTGCAGAGGACATCAAGAACGGCATGGGCTGGGAGGAGCTGACGCAGCACCGCGCACCGCAGCTCATTGCCAACACCTATCCGTTCTTCACGCTGGATACGCTGGAATATCTGCAAAAGGGCGGGCGTATCGGCAAGGTAACGGCCATGGCCGGTACCATGCTCCAGATCAAGCCCATCTTAACCTTCGCGGAGGACGGACAGCTCCAGTCCATCGCCAAGGTCCGGGGACACCAGCAGGTCATGAAAAAGCTGGCGGAGCTGGTGCAAAACCGCAAGGGAGCGCACCGGCGCTTCAATCTGGCGGTAGCCAACGGCGGCTCACCGGAGGAAATGGAAAAGCTCCGGGAACAGGTGGCGTCGCTGCTGCCCGGTTGGGAGCATTTTTGGGACGGGGAGATCGACGGAACTCTCAGCGTTTACATCGGGGACGGTGTGCTGGGCGCCGCCGTTCAGGTTTTGGACTGACAAGTGAAATACGAGCAGCACCCCGCCGGGTAATCCGGGCGGGGTGTCTTTATAACAAAGACAGAATGCGGCGAAAATGCTTGCAAAGCCATCGGCGGTGTGATACCATGATTTCAATAGGCCCACATGGCGGGCCATGGAACAGAAACAGAAAATGGGAGGAACGGATATGCTGGATATTTTTGACATTCTGGGCCCCATTATGATCGGCCCCTCCAGCTCTCACACGGCAGGGGCCGTGCGAATCGGCAGGATGGCCCGGACATTGCTGGGAGAAAAGCCGGTAAAGGCGGACATCGGTCTATACGGCTCCTTTGCCGAGACCGGAAAGGGCCACGGCACGGACCGCGCGCTTTTGGCGGGACTTCTCGGCATGAAGCCGGACGACCTGCGCATTCCGAACGCCTATGAAGAGGCGAACCGCGCGGGTATGGCGTATTCGTTCCGCACGGTGGAGCTGCGCGACGCGCACCCCAACACCGCGCTTTTGGAGCTGACGGGCAAAAGCGGCAAAAAGCTGACGCTTCAGGCGTCGTCCATCGGCGGCGGCGCGATCGTCGTCAACAAGATCGACGGCATCGACGTAAACTTTACGGGCGACTTCAACACGCTGATCGTCCGCAATCAGGACGAGTCCGGCTCGGTCGCGGCAATCACGTCGATTTTAAGTCAGGTGCACATCAACGTGGCGAACATGAGCGTGAACCGTCACCGCCGCGGCGGTGACGCGCTGATGGTCATTGAAACGGATCAGCACATCAAGCCCCGGCAGGTGGAATTTCTCTCGGAGCTGCCGGGCATCTTGAGCGTGACCTATTACGATAAGGAGGACGATGAAGATGGCGCTGGATTCGATGAAGGAAATCTTTGAGCGCTCGGCGCGGGAGAATATCCCGTTCTGGGAGATCGTTTTGCAGTATGATATGGAGGAGCGCCAGGTGAGCCGTCAGGCCTCGATGGCGAAGATGCTGTCGACCTGGCAGGCCATTCAGGATGCGGCGGACTCCTATACCGGCACGCAGCGCAGCGTGAGTGGTCTGGTCGGCGGCGACGGGCTCAAGATGCGCCTGTACGCGCGCCGCGGAGAGAGCATCGGCGGTGAATTCATGGACGAGGTCATCGTGCAGGCTATCTCCATGGCGGAGTCGAACGCCTGCATGCGCCGCATTGTGGCAGCACCGACGGCGGGCTCGTGCGGTGTGGTGCCGGCGGTGCTGCTGCCGCTGTGCGAGCGCGAGCATTACACGCAGCATGAGCTGCTTGAGGCGCTGTATGTCGCCTCGGGCATCGGCGCGGTGATCGCGTACCGCGCGAGCACCTCCGGCGCGGCGGGCGGCTGCCAGGCCGAGATCGGCACGGCGTCGGCCATGGCGGCGGGCGCGCTCGTGTCGCTGCGCGGCGGCACGAACGAGCAGATCGGCCACGCCGTGGCGATGGCGCTCAAAAATCTGATGGGCCTTGTGTGCGACCCCGTCGCGGGCCTTGTCGAGGTCCCGTGCGTCAAGCGCAACGTCATCGGCGCGGTGAACGCGATCTCCGCGGCGGATATGGCGCTCGCGGGCATCGAGAGCCGCATCCCCGTCGACGAGGTCATCGACGCGATGGGCGAGGTCGGACGGCGCATGCCGGTCGAGTTCCGCGAGACGGCGCTCGGCGGTCTGGCCGCAACGCCGACCGGTAAGGCGGTCAAAGAACGCATGCCGCACGGCGTGCAATAAGTATCGTTCAATAAAGTGAGAAAAATGACTTCCGTTCAGGGAAAACCTGAACAGAAGTCATTTTTTATAAACTGCATAGAGATATGGGTCATTCCAGATTTATTGATGGGTATAAATTTATGAAGCTTATATAGATAATCAATCGATGATTTTTGAAGTAATTTGTTGAAAATGCCTTAAAAGATACGGTATAATCGCCGTCAGGATTAGATAGGAGGGCAACCATGAAACCTGACACAGAAAAGATCCTGAGCATTCTTGCCTCGCATGAGAATGACCCATCGAATCTCATCGCGATTTTGCAGGATGTTCAGGCGGAGTACAACTATTTAAGCGAAGCAAACCTGACGCTTATCGCTGACACGCTCGGATTAAGCGTGTCGAAGGTGTACAGTGTAGCGACGTTCTACGAGAACTTCTCGCTCGAAGCCAAGGGGAAGCACATTGTCAAGGTCTGCGCGGGCACGGCGTGCCACGTGCGGAAGTCCGGGCCGATTTACGATGCGATCTATGAGTATCTGGGTCTGCACGGAAAGAAAAAGACCTCGGACGACGGCCTCTTCACGCTCGAAACGGTCGCGTGTCTCGGTGCCTGCGGTTTGGCGCCGGTCATGACCGTGGACGGCGAGGTGCATGCCAAGATGGACCCCGAGCGCGCCATCGAGCTGCTTGAGTCCATCCGCAAAGAGGAGGTGCGAGCGTGAGCAAGCTGACAAGAGAAGAATTCCGCGTCCTGCGCACAAGAGCGGAGCACGACCTCGCGCAGAGCCGCGAGGTGCCGTCCATCCTCATCTGCGCGGGCACGGGCTGCATCGCCGGCGGCGCAATGAAAATTTACGACAATTTCAGATCCGAGTGCGAGGCGCGCGGGCTGAAGGTCTACGTCGGCTTAAAGCACGACTCGGACGAGGAAAAGAGCCTGCACGTCAAGATGAGCGGCTGCCACGGCTTTTGCGAGATGGGTCCGCTCGTGCACATCGAGCCGATGGGTGTGATGTACATTCACGTCAAGCCCGAGGACTGCCACGAGATCTTAGAGAAGACCGTACTCGGCGGCGAGGTCATCGACCGTCTGGTCTACCATCTCGACGGCACGGCGTACCCGAAGCAGGAGGATATCCCGTTCTATAAAAAGCAGCACCGTGTGGTGCTGGAAAACTGCGGCACGTCGGACGCCGAGGACATCGAGGAGTATATCGCCAAGGGCGGCTACAGCGCGTTTGAAAAGGCGCTGTTCGAGATGACGGACGAGCAGATCTGCCGCAATATTCTCGATTCCGGCCTGCGCGGCCGCGGCGGCGGCGGATTCCCCGCCGGACGCAAGTGGGATGGCGCGCGCAAACAGAAGAGCGCGAAAAAATACATCGTCTGCAACGGCGACGAGGGCGACCCCGGTGCGTTCATGGACCGCAGCGTGATGGAGGGCAACCCCCACAGCGTGCTCGAGGGCATGATGATCGCGGGTCTCGCCGTCGGCAGCGACGAGGGCTATATCTACGTGCGCGCGGAGTATCCGCTGGCAGTGAACCGCCTGAAAACGGCCATCGCTCGCGCCGAGGAGATGGGCCTTCTCGGAACGAACATCCTTGGCAGCGATTTCAATTTCCGCATCCACGTCAACAAGGGTGCGGGCGCGTTCGTCTGCGGTGAGGGCAGCGCCCTGACCGCGTCGATCGAGGGCAATCGCGGCATGCCGCGCGTCAAACCTCCGCGCACCATCGAGCATGGCCTGTGGGCAGAGCCCACGGTGCTCAACAATGTGGAGACGTTTGCCAACGTCCCGCTCATCATCAAAAACGGCGTGGAGTGGTACCATAGCATCGGCACGGAGAAGAGCCCCGGCACGAAGGCCTTCGCCCTGACAGGCAACGTGGTCAACACGGGCCTTATCGAGGTGCCGATGGGCACGACCATCCGCGAGGTCGTTTTCGACATCGGCGGCGGCATCCCGAACGGCAAAAAGTTCAAGGCCGTGCAGATCGGCGGCCCCTCCGGCGGTGCGACCACGGCGAGCGACGAGCATCTTGCCCTGCCGCTCGACTTCGACTCGCTCAAGAGCATCGGCGCCATGATCGGCTCGGGCGGCCTCGTCGTCATGGATGAGGACACCTGCATGGTCGAGACCGCGCGCTTTTTCATGCGCTTTACGCAGAACGAAAGCTGCGGCAAATGCGTTCCCTGCCGTGAGGGTACAAAGCGCATGCTGGAGATTTTGGACCGCATCATCGCAAACGAAGGAAGCCTTGAGGACCTTGACCTTTTGCAGGAGCTCTCCAAGACCATTTCGGAAACGGCGCTGTGCGGCCTCGGCCAGAGCGCGTGCAAGCCCGTACAGAGCACGCTGCGCCACTTCCGCCAGGACTATCTGCGCCATGTGGTCGACCACCACTGCCCGATCTGCAACGGCCGCAAGCGCCGCCTTGTCATCAAGCCCGAGCTGTGCAAGGGCTGCGGCAAGTGCAAGCGCAACTGCCCGATGGAGGCCATCTCCGGTGAGATCCGCATGCCGCATACGATCGACAACGATAAGTGCATCCACTGCGGCGCATGCTGGGGCGCGTGTCCGTTCGGCGCGATCGACGCCATTGAAGAGGAGGACTGAGACATGGCAAAAGGTATGATGATCGTTGACGGTCAGCGCGTCAACTTCGATGGGGAAAAGAACGTGCTCTCCGTCATCCGTAAGGCCGGTATTGAAATGCCGACGTTCTGCTATTACTCCGACCTCTCCGTTTACGGCGCGTGCCGCATGTGCGTGGTGGAGGATGAAAAGACCGGCAAGATCGACGCGAGCTGCTCGATGGAGCCGCGCGACGGCATGCGCATCAGCACGAACAGCGCGCGGCTTCTCAAGCACCGGCGCGTCATTCTGGAGCTGCTGCTTGCCTCGCACAACTGCAACTGCACCACCTGCGAAAAGAGCGGCCACTGCCGCTTACAGGAGCTAGCCCAGCAGTTCGGTGTGCGCAGAATTCGCTTCCCCGATACGCGCGAGCACTACGAGATCGACAGCTCGTCGCCCGCGGTGCTGCGCGACCCGAACAAGTGCATCCTCTGCGGCGACTGTGTGCGCGTGTGCGAGGAGATGCAGGGCATGGGCATTTTGAACTTTGCCTATCGCGGCAGCAATTTGCAGGTCATGCCCGCCTTTGACCGCAAGCTCGCCGAGACGAAGTGCGTGAGCTGCGGCCAGTGCGCGGCGGTGTGCACCACCGGCGCCATCACGGTGAAAAACCAGATCGGCGAGGCGTGGCGCGCCATCCACGACCCCAGCAAGCGCGTTGTCATCCAGATCGCGCCCGCCGTGCGCGTGGCCGTGGGCGAGGCGTTCGGCTTTCCCGCGGGCGAAAACGTGCTCGACAGGCTCGTCACGGCGCTCAAGCTCATGGGCGTGGACGAGGTGTACGACACGACGTTCGGCGCGGACTTTACGACGATCGCCGAATCCGAAGAATTCCTCGAGCGCCTGAAAAACGGCGGCCCGTTCCCGATGTTCACCTCCTGCTGCCCGGCGTGGGTGAAGTATCTCGAAAACGAGAACCCCAAGTATTTGAAGAACATTTCGACCTGCAAGTCGCCGATGGAGATGGTCGGCGCGATCTTCCGCGACAAGTATGCCGCGAAGGATGCCGCCGACGGCCGCACGACCTATCACATCGCCATCATGCCCTGCACGGCGAAGAAGATGGAGGCCGCGCGCCCCGAGTTCATCCACGACGGTCGACCCGATGTCGACCTTGTGCTCACCACGCGCGAGGTGATCGACATGATGCAGGAGACGGGCATCCAGCTCGGCGAGCTGGAGCTTGAGTCCCCCGACCTGCCGTTCGGCCTCGGCTCCGGTGCGGCGGTCATCTACGGCACGAGCGGCGGTGTGGCTGAAGCGGTCGTGCGCCACTGCCTGCCGGATAAGAGCAAAAACACCCTGCGCGAGATCAGCATCCTCGGCCTGCGCGGTGACGCGCCGATCAAGGAGGCGAGCGTGACGATCGGCGACACCGAGCTCAAGCTCGCGGTCGTCAACGGCCTTGCCAACGCAAAAAAGCTCTTAAAGGAAATCGACGAGGGCAAGAAGTTCTATCACCTTATCGAGGTGATGACCTGCCAGGGCGGCTGCGTCGGCGGTGCGGGCCAGCCCTACGGCCTCAAGAAGAGCAAGGAAAAGCGCGGCGACGGCCTGCACCTTTCCGACAACGCGGCAATGTTCAAGCGCGCGGAGCGAAACCCCGTGGTCGCCCAGATGATGGCGGAATACGGGGAAGAGCGGTGCCATGAGTTACTGCACGTGACTTACACAAACAAGTGACATAAGTCACTTGTTTGTGTAAAAGATTCACTGCGTTCTGTGCCTCGCCCTTGGCTCGACACTCACTCCGTGCAAAGTGTATTTACTGACGCACATGTCGTCAGTAAATACGGATTAGAAAATGTTTTGCGTCTGCGGACGCGAAATGAGGTGCGAATATAAAAAAGGAGCTGAATGCTAAGGCATTCAGCTCCTGTTTTGCTTGCGTTCCGTTTGGATCAGTCGAATTCCAGCGCGGTGGCGCGCAGCTCGCTCACTTCGCCGACGATGGCGCTCCAGGGGGCGAAGGTCTGGAGCTCGCGAAGAAGCGGCTCTGCGTCCTCGCGCGGGAGCGCGACGAGAAGACCGCCCGAGGTCTGCGGGTCGGCGGCGAGGTCGAGGAAGACCTGCTGCGCCGTGGGCAGCACCGTGAGATGCGGCTTCACATAGTCCATGTTGCGGTAAGCGCCCGCGGGGATGATGCCCATCTCAGCCATATCGCGCGCCTCGTCCATCAGGGGGAGCGTAGCGCCGTGCAGGCGGATGGTAACGCCGCTGCCGCTCGCCATCTCATAGCTGTGACCGAGCAGGCCAAAGCCTGTCACGTCGGTGCAGGCGTGGACGTTTTTGGCGTTTCGTACGGCCTCGCCCGCTTTTTTGTTGAGCGTCGCCATATGGGCATAAACCGCGTCGCGGGCGGCGGGGGAGATGAGGTCTGCTTTGATGGCGGTCGTGAGCACGCCGCTGCCGAGCGGCTTGGTCAGCACCAGCACATCGCCCGGCTGCGCGCCGACATTTTTGAGGATGCGGTCGGGATGGACGAATCCCGTGACGCACAGGCCGTACTTTGGTTCGTTATCCTGAATGGTGTGGCCGCCCGCGATGACGCATCCGGCCTCGACGGCTTTGGCATGTCCGCCCTCCAGAATGGCGCGGATATCCTCTTTCGGCAGACAGTTCGGCACACACAGGAGGTTCATCGCAACTTTCGGCTCGCCGCCCATGGCGTACACGTCGCTCAGCGCGTTCGCCGCGGCGATCTGACCGAAGAGGTACGGGTCGTCCACGATGGGGGTGAAGAAGTCGACCGTCTCGATGACGGCGGCCTCGTCGGAAACGCGGTACACGGCGGCGTCGTCGCTGCTGTCGTAGCCGACTAAAAGCGCGGGATTCGACACATTCGGCAAGTCAGCAAGAATTTCTGTCAGGGCACCCGGCCCCAGCTTGGCGGCTCAACCCGCCGCCTTTGTCATCTGCGTGAGACGCAGCTTGTCGTTCATGGCGCGCACCTCCTCCTTGAAAAACTGCTTTTATTGTAGAGAAGCGAAACGCCTTTGTCAACTCCGCCGTGTTTGCACCCTCAGCGCGGGAAGAGGGTGTGGAGCAGATCGAGAAAGCTCTCGCAAAGGTCTGTCGGGCGTCCGTCGGAGAGAGTCACGTCGCCGGAAAGACCGTCGCAGAGGACAAAATAGCGTTCGGCGGAGGAAAGATTCGTGAATTCGCAGCGCGCGGTGCGTCCGTCGACCTCGTAGAACATGGCCGGGTAGGGATCTGTGACATCGGTGATGTTCCAGAGCGTGATCGTGCCGTTCTGCGGCGTATCCGCGCGGAAGGTGACGGCGATGCGCGTGCTGTTCGTAAAAAGACGGCGGCCGTCGCAGCTGTCGGCAAAGGTTTGTACCTCTCCGGCGGCAAGGTTGCAGACGCTCTCCTCAACCACGGGGATGTAGGGGTGCTGTGCGCGGACAAGGTTCATCCACGCGGCGGCGGCGAGCGAGAGCAGCACAATCAGGGCGATGACGCCGACGGTCAGGCAGGTGCCGCGTTTCTGGCGACGGTGTTTGACCTTTTGCGCATAGTCGGCGACGGCGGGCGGGTCGATGACTTGCGCGGCGGGGAGAAACTGCTCGCTTTTCATCCGCGCGAGCGTTTCGCGGCAGCGGGGGCAGGTTTTGAGATGATCGTCCACGAGAGCGCGGCTCGCGTCCGAGCAGCTTTCGTCGGCGTAGAGCGGCAGCAGGTCGCCGATGACACGGCAGTCAATGTTCATGGTGTTCCTCCATATCTTCGATCAGCTTGACCTTGGCGCGGTAAAATGTGACCTTTGCCCAGGACTCGGATTTGCCGAACAGGCCGGCAATGTCGCGAAAGTGCAGCTCGCCGAGCACGCGCAGCGTGAAGACCTCGCGGTACGGCTCTTTGAGCCGGTGCAGGGAGGCGTGGATGCGCATGGCCTGTTCTTTGTCGGCCAGCAGCTCAAAAATGTCGTCCGGCGCGGCGAGCTCGTGCGTTTCCTCGAAGGGGACGGCGCGCCTTTGTCGGCGGAGCTCTTTTGTGAGGGCATTTTTGGCGATCTGGCAGAGCCATGATTCGACGCGGCAGTTGCCGCGAAATGTGTCGATGTGCAGATACGCCTGATAGAACGTCTCCGCCGTTAGCTCGTCGGCGAGGGAAGCGTCCTTGCAGAGCGAGAGCAGGAAGCGGTAGACAACGGGTGTGCAGCGCCGGCAGATCTCGTCAAATTCGTCCATGCAGGGCCTCCTTTCCGCTTCTTTCTGCCTGTTAGAGCGCGGAATGCGCAGAAAGATACAAACTTTTTCTCATTTTATCAATTTGCTGCAAACGGCGCAAGGCGGAGACTGCCATCGAAAAAATCAATGATAACAGCACGGTAAAATGGGAAAAACCATGAAAAAAATTCGCGGCGGGAGAAAAAAGTTGTGTCACTTCGCGCGGAATCTGTTATAGTTAGAAAGAAATAACGGGTGTAAACCCTGTGATAAGGAGCGATAGAAATGACGATCAAAGTCAATGCCATGGGCGACGCCTGCCCCATCCCTGTTGTGAAGACGCAGAAGGCGATGCAGGAGCTCGGCGGCGCCGGAACGGTCGAAACGCTGGTCGACAACGAGACTGCGGTGCAGAACCTCGGCAAGCTGGCCGCAAGCAAGGGCTGCACGTCCAAAACCGAAAAGCTCGGCGAAAACGAGTACCGCGTGACCATCACCGTGGGGGAAAACGCCAAGGTGGAGGAGCAGAGCGGCGAGTGCTGCACCTGCGGCAAGCCGAAGACGGTCGTGGTGCTGTCGTCTGACAAGATGGGCAGCGGCAATGACGAGCTCGGCGGCGCGCTGATGAAGGCGTTCGTCTTTGCCCTGAGCCAGCAGGAGACCCTGCCCGACACCATCCTCTGCTACAACGGCGGCGTGAAGCTGACGTGCGAGGGCTCGGAGTCTCTCGAAGACCTCAAGGGCATGGCCGCGCGCGGCGTGGAGATCATGAGCTGCGGCACGTGCCTCAACTTCTACGACCTCAAGGAAAAGCTCGCCGTCGGCGAGGTGACGAACATGTACGTCATCGTCGAAAAGACGAGCGGCGCGGACCGCGTCGTCCGTCCGTAAGATGATCTATCTTGACAACGCGGCGACCACGCTGCGAAAGCCGCCGCAGGTCATCGACGCGGTGGTCGCGGCGATGGGGAGCTTTGGCAACAGCGCGCGCGGCACGCACGAGGAGGCGCTTGCCGCCTCGCGCGTGATCTACGACACGCGCTGCAAACTCGCCGCGCTCTTTGGCTGCAAGCGGCCTGACCACGTGGCGTTCACCTGTAACTCGACCGAGGCGCTGAACATCGCCATCCATGGCTGCATCCACGCGGGCGAGCATGTGATCTCGACCGACCTTGAGCACAACTCTGTCCTGCGACCGCTTTACCGGCTGGAACGGGAAAACAATGTCAAGTTGAGCTTTGTTCCCGCAGACCGGCAGGGGAACATCGACTACGCCGATTTTGAACGGTTGCTGCGTCCCGATACCCGCGCCGTCGTCTGCACGCATGCCTCGAACCTGACGGGCAACACGCTGGATCTGGCGTGCATCGGCGCATTTGCGCACGAACACGACCTTTTGTTTATTGTGGACGCTTCGCAGAGCGCGGGCGTGCTGCCCATCGACATGGAGCAGATGCACATCGACGTGCTGTGCTTCACGGGGCACAAATCGCTGATGGGCCCGCAGGGCACGGGCGGACTGTGCGTGCGCGAGGGTGTGGACATCAACCCCTGGAAGGTCGGCGGCACGGGCGTGCAGACCTATCTCCACGAGCAGCCCGAGCAGATGCCGACGCGGATAGAGGCGGGCACGCTCAACGGCCACGGTATCGCGGGGCTGAACGCCGCGCTCGACTTTTTGCAGGAGACCGGCGTTGAGGCCATCCACGCGCATGAAATGGCGCTGCTGCGCCGCTTTGTCGCGGGCGTCAAGAAAATTCCGGGTGTGGCGCTCTACGGCGATTTTGACCATGAGCGCACGGCGGTCGCCGCGCTCAACATCGGCGACATGGACTCGGGCGAGGTATCGGATATCCTGTCCGAGGATTACGGCATCGCGACCCGCCCGGGCGCGCACTGTGCGCCGCGCCTGCACGAGGCGCTCGGCACGCAGGAGCAGGGCGCGGTGCGCTTCAGCTTCGGCTGGTACAATACGGAAGAGGAAGCGGACGCCGCAATCGCCGCGCTCCGCGAGATCGCAACATGAGAGAGAAAAAGCTTTGGCTCGTCATCACCTTTCACACGACGGCCGCGGCCATTGCGATGGAAAAGCTCTGCCGGGCGAAGGGCCTGCCCGGGCGGCTCATCCCCGTCCCGCGTGAGCTGACGGCGGACTGCGGTATGTCGTGGCGCGCGGAGGTCCAGGACCGCGCCGCGCTCGCCGTGCTGACCGAGGCGGAGGGGTTGGAGGCCGACGGCTTTTACGAGCTGATGATTTGAAGAAAAGAGGGGGAACCATCGAAAAAACGATGGTTCCCCCTCTTTCATCTATGAATACCGTTTGTTTTTCAAAAGATAAACCGATATACTGGTTTTTCGACAAAAAGTGTTGATTTTGTCAACGATCAAAAAAGGAGAATTGGAGAAAATAAAAAAAGCACATCTGGGCGTCATTATTGCGGGCGCCGCAGTGGGCCTTGCGGCGCTCATCTTAACGGCGCTCGGTAACCCTACGAACATGGGCTTCTGCATCGCGTGCTTTCTGCGCGATATTTCCGGCGCGGTGGGCCTGCACAGCGCGGCAAAGGTGCAGTATGTCCGCCCTGAGATCATTGGCCTCGTGCTCGGCGCGTTCATCATGAGCGTTGCGAGCAAGGAGTTCAAGGCGCGCGCCGGCTCGCCACCCGCTTTGCCGAAAAGCAGGGTTATAAAGTGGAGTATGCCGCCGAAGGCGAGGACTTCCGGCTGAAGCTCAACAAGTAAGAGAAGGTCGGACTACCATATTATGATGAAAAGAGACGTCTGCAGAGCGTCTCTTTTTATTCTTTCAGCAGCTTCATCCGCTCGCGCCAGTCGGGCATGTAGCGCTCGATGAGCGCGTAGAACGCGGGGGAGTGGTCGTGGTGGCGGATGTGCGCGAGCTCGTGGACGACGACATAGTCGATGGCTTCGCGCGGATACTGCATCAGCCGCCAGGAAAAGCAAAGGCTGTTTTTCCCACTGCACGAGCCAAAGCGCGTGCGCGCGGACGTGATCTTGAGGCCCGTCGGCGTGAGGCCCATGATGCCGCTCCAGTAATCGACGCACATCGGGAGGTATTCCTTCGCACGCGCGATGAGCGCTTTGCGCTCCTCGTCCGTCGGCTCGGGATGGGCAAGGCGGCGCGCCTGCTGCTTTTCGCGGGCGCGGGTAAGCCAGTCCTCGTGCTCGGCGACAAAGCGGTCGATGAACTCTTTTTTGACGCCGTAGGGGGCGCGGACGACGGCATTTCCGTCGCGGTCCAATTGCAGGGACATCGTACGGCGCTTGGCGCGAATCAGCGTATAGCCCGTCATTCGCCGATATAGGTGAAGCGGCGGAACGTCTTGCCGTCGCGCTCGACAGTCTCGTTCCACATGCTCACGGGCCGCACCCAGAGGCCAAAGTCGCCGTACAGCGCGCGATAGACGACGAGCTCCTCCTCCGTCTCTGAATGACGTGCGACACCGAGGACCTCATATTCTTTGCCCTTGAAGTGGCGGTAGCGCCCGGGCTTGATGCTTTCCATGAATGATGCCTCCTGCAAAGGATTTGGATAGAGTATAGCACGAAGAAGCGAAAAAAGGAAGCGGCGCGTGCCGCTTCCTTTTTGATTTGATTTTGAAATTTGCTTCTTAGTAGCTGCCGAGGTCGGCGGACTTGTCGCCCGTGACGCTGACGCCGAACTCGTAGTCATTGCCGGGGAGGATGGCGTTCAGGATGACACCGCACAGGGCCGCGATGGCGAGGCCGGAGAGGGTGACGGCCGCGCCGCCGACAGTGAAGGTGATGCCGCCGACCGAGCTGAAGCCGAGGCCGCTGACGAACATGACCGCTGCGATGATCAGGTTGCGGGACTTGGTGAGGTCGACCTGGTTTTCCACGATGTTGCGCACACCGACCGCGGAGATCATACCGTAGAGGATGAAGCTGACGCCGCCGACGATGGCCGCGGGGATGGAGTTGACGAGCGCGTCGAACTTGGGGGAGAAGCTCAGGATGATGGCGTAGATGGCCGCGAGGCGGACAACGCGGGGGTCGTAGACCTTGGAGAGGGCGAGCACGCCGGTGTTCTCACCGTAGGTGGTGTTGGCAGGGCCGCCGAAGAAGCCGGCGAACGCGGTGGCGAGACCGTCGCCGACGAGCGTGCGGTGCAGGCCCGGGTCTTCGATGAAGTTCTTGCCGGTGGTGGAGGAGATGGCGGAGATATCACCGATGTGCTCCATCATAGCCGCGATGGCGATGGGTGCCATGACGAGGATAGCGGAAACGTCGAACTTCGCGATGACGAACTTCTGAAGGCCGATGAGATTCGCCTTGTTGACAGCGGCGAAGTTGACGAGCGGCTGCATCACGCCCTCTGCATCGGGCAGCTGCGCGCCGCAGGCGCTGGCGATGACCGCGACGATGTAGGAGCCGACGACGCCGAGCAGGATGGGGATGATCTTGACCATGCCCTTGCCCCAGATGTTGGCGACCACGATGATGGCCATAGCGACGAGGGCGAGCCACCAGCAGGTGGAGGCGTTATTGATGGCGGAGCCGGAGAGGTTCAGACCGATCATGATGATCATCGGGCCCGTGACGATGGGAGGGAAGTAACGCATGACCTTCTTCGCGCCGAGGAGCTTGAAGAGCAGCGCCAGCACGAGGTAGAGAAGACCCGCGATCACGATGCCGCCGAGCGCGTAGGCGAGCTTGAGCTCGGGGTCCATGCCCTCATAGGCGGGCATCGTCGCGACCGTGGAGAAGCCGCCGAGGTAGGCGAACGAGGAGCCGAGGAACGCGGGGACCTTGAACTTGGTGCACACGTGGAACAGCAGCGTGCCTAAGCCCGCGAACAGCAGCGTCGTCTGGATGGAGAGCGGCAGGCCGTAGCCCTGCACGAGGATGGGGACGAGCACTGTTGCGCCGAACATGGCGAACATGTGCTGCAGGCCCAGCACCAGCATCCTTGGGGTACCAAGCTGGCGGGCGTCATAGATGGCTTCGTGTCCGAGTTCTTTCTTCATGTGATTTTCCCTCTTTGCTTTCTTCTTATTTTTATTCTCATTTGAATAAACATGGTTGGGCCCCGCGTGGGCAAAAAATAAGACCGGTAAGAAAACTTACCGGTCAAAAGAAACAATATCAATAAAAACAGAAACAGCAATACCAACGGAAGAATTTTTCTTTTTCGGCGCGGTGCAGAGCATCATGGGTCGTTCCTCCTGTTCGTTTGTTGTCGTCTGACCAAGAATACCCGAAAGCAGGCAAGATTGCAAGCCGAAATTTTGACCAATTTACATGAAAGATATCCACCATTTTTGTGCAAAAATGCGGGCAGCAAAACGAAATTTTTCCTGCAAAAGCCCTTGCCAAATGAAATAAAGTGCAGTACAATAAGCACGACCCCTATTGATAATGCCTATAAATAGGGGATCTTCATTTAGAAAGTGTGTGTGGAGCATGGAAAAGAAAAAACTCAGCCTGCCGGTGCAGATCGGAATTGCGCTGCTGCTCGGTATTCTGGCCGGCTATGCCTTTCATAAGCTGGGAATACCCGAGTTCACGACCAACTACTTAAAGCCCTTCGGCACCATCTTCGTCAACCTCCTCAAGTTCATCGTCGTGCCCGTCGTGCTGCTGTCGATGATCGACGGTATCATCTCCATGGGCGATATGAAGAAGGTCGGCTCCGTCGGCTGGAAGACGGTCGCCTACTTCCTCATCACCACGGCCGCGGCCTGCGTCATCGGCCTTCTCTTTGCGAACATCTTCAACAACGCCGGCTGGTTCCCCACGCTCGCGCTGGAGGACGGCGCGGTCTGGGATAAGGCTACCAGCGCCAACTTCATGGATACCCTGGTCGCCATCTTCCCGAGCAACATGTGGAAGTCCTTCACGGAAGCAAATATGCTGCAGGTCATCGTCATCGCGCTGATGTTCGGCGGCGGTATCCTCGCCGCGGGCGAGAAAGGCAAGCTTGCCAAGGACCTGGTCTCCACGCTCTATGCGGTCATCGAGCGCGTGATGGCGTTCATCATTGCCCTCAGCCCCATCGGTGTATTTACGATGATGACCTGGGTCGTCGCCACGCAGGGCCCTGAGATCCTCGGCTCTCTTGCGGTGGTGCTCGGCTGCGCCTACCTCGGCTACATCGTCCACGCGATCCTCTGCTATTCCTTCTCCGCCAAGGCGTTTGCGGGCATCAGCCCCTTCACCTTCTTCGAGAAGGCATCCCCCGCGATGATTTTCGCCTTTACCTCCACCTCCTCTGCCGCCACGATCCCTCTGAGCAAGGAGTGCGCGGATGAGCTGGGCGCGGAGAGCGACGTTTCCTCCTTTGTTATCCCCCTCGGCGCGACGATCAACATGGACGGCACCGCCATCTATCAGTGCGTCGCCACCATCTTTCTTGCCACCTGCTGCGGCATGACGCTGACCCTTGGCCAGATGGTCACGATCGTCGTCACCGCGACGCTTGCCTCCATCGGCACCGCCGGTACGCCGGGCGCGGGCATGATCATGCTCGCTATGGTGCTCGAGGCGATGAACATCCCCGTCGATATGATCATGATCATCTACGGCATCGACCGTCTTTTCGACATGGGGCGTACCTGCCTGAACATCACGGGCGATATCTCCTGCGCCTGCTGCGTGACCAAGTGGGAGAGCAAGAAGGCCGCGCAGACTGCCAAGTAATTTTCTGTTCCGCAATCAAAATGCCGCCCCGATTCGGGGCGGCATTTTTCGTCCGAACAAAGCGGATTGGGATTGCATTTTAACACAGCGGGGCATACAATGATGCTGCTTCGCCAAAGGCGAGGCACAGGAGGAAGAAGATGACGACTGATCGGAAACGGGGATATCTCTATATCCTGCTTGCCGCGATGCTCTATTCCACGACGGAGGTCGCGCTCAAGGCCCTCGGCGGCGCGTTCGCGCCCATGCAGGTGACGGTGGAGCGCGTGCTGCTCGGCGCGGCTGCACTGATGCCCTTTGCACTGAACGACCTCAAAAAGCGGGATATCCAGCTTACAAAGGCGGATTGGGGCTATTTCACACTGCTCGGTTTTCTGACGGTGACGCTGCACATGTCGCTTTTGCAGATGGCGGTGCTGCACATGGACGCCTCAGCTACATCGATTATCTACTCGGGCAATCCTGTGTTCGCGGTGGCGCTGGCGCACTTCATCCTGCATGAGCCGCTGAAAAAGAACCATCTGCTGGCCATCGGCGTGGAACTTGTCGGCATTCTCTTCATCCTCAATCCCGCGCACCTTGAGATCAGCCTGCGCGGCTTTTTGGAGATCATCACCGCCACGCTGCTGTTTGCCACTTACGGTACGCTCTGCAAGCTGCGTCTGCCGCGGCTCGGCGCGCTCGTGATCACGACGTTCAACATGCTCATCGGCGGTCTGGAGCTTCTTTCCCTGCTGCTGCTCGGTGAGATTTCGGCGGTCGGTGCGCTTTACAGCGGCCTGGGGCTGGAGATATTCGCGGGCATTCCGTTTTTCACGGGTTTTACGCTCAAAACGACGCTGCTTTTGTGCCATGTCGGCATCGGCTGCGCGGCCATCGGCTTTCTGCTCACGGCGAAGATCACGGAGTACACCTCTGCGACGGAGGCGTCGTTCGTTTATCTTGTCAAGCCCATTCTGGCAACGGCGCTGGCGGTCGTCGTGTACCACGAGCATATCAGCGTGAACCGCATGGTCGGCATCGCGTTCTTTGTGGCGGCGTCGCTGTGTGTCAGCGTGCCGGTGCTGAGAGAAATGCGGCGGGAGCGCGCGGTAAAAACTTGACAATGAGAATGGAAAAGCGGAAGGGCAGCG
>OGII01001245.1_pt1 | contig 18634 bp, 13 predicted proteins | sample 1571701 | NCBI WGS metagenome assembly OGII01 (sample SAMEA2581950, study PRJEB24529) | metagenome | biome: Human gut stool | place: China | collected 2011
CGCGAGCTGGGTTCAGAACGTCGTGAGACAGTTCGGTCCCTATCTGTCGTGGGCGTAGGATATTTGCAAGGAGCTGTCCCTAGTACGAGAGGACCGGGATGGACGCACCTCTGGTGCACCAGTTGTCACGCCAGTGGCACAGCTGGGCAGCTATGTGCGGAACGGATAAACGCTGAAGGCATCTAAGCGTGAAGCCGCCCTTAAGATAAGATATCCCTTCTGTTTACAGAGTAAGACCCCTTGAAGACTACAAGGTTGATAGGCTCAAAGTGTAAGCACGGTGACGTGTTTAGCTAGCGAGTACTAATCGGTCGAGGGCTTAACCTTATTGGTTATGACTACTCCTTTTAACCAACAGCTTTTTCATTATTCAATTTTGAGGATTCGTTCCTCTTCACTTAGTCGGTGGCGTTTGAGTTGAGGTCACACCTGTTCCCATGCCGAACACAGTAGTTAAGCTCTTCTTCGCCGAAAATACTTGGATGGTAACGTCCCGGTAAGATAGGGTGCTGCCGACACCTTACTAAACAGAGAAGATAATATTCTTCTCTGTTTAGTCATATTCCTCCTTAGCTCAGTCGGTAGAGCATTCGGCTGTTAACCGAAGGGTCGTTGGTTCGAGTCCAACAGGGGGAGCCAGAGAGCTGTAGCTTTTGCTATGGCTCTTTTTTGTATATATGATTTAGTATTGCAGTTTGTAAATGTAATGTATGGAAGCAGGGCTTCCGTATGCTTACACTAATGTAGGTGTACGGAAGTCCTTTTTTGTTGCACAAAATCTTTAAGTAGAAAAAATCACAGCACCCGTTATGAGTGCTGCGATGAGGGAGCTGTTCGATAAATGGGAAACTATTTATGGATTGTCTTTGATTTCAATTTCTACTGAATAATCAACATCTTTTGAGTTGAGGTCTGTAAGCAGAATAGTATTATTATCAAAAGGAACTATTTCAATGTTGCTTTTTCTTTTGCATTTATCAATAAGTAAAAATTTCTTTCCATTTTGGTCTGTACAAACAGCATATAACAGCTTAGGCACTTTGAGTTCATAAACTAAATTCGTAATATATGGCTGTACCCATTCTTCATTTCTTTCAGAAATTCTGATACGTAATTCTTTTGATTCATCACTGATGCGTTGTTCAAAATTCTGCTGCACATATATCTTTTTGAATTTTTTGTTGTTATAATAATCCATAATCAATACATATGGCAGGAGCCACAAACCATAATCAATGAAGCCCAGAAAAGCTAACCATTTAATAGGAGAGAAGATAAATGCAACAGCAAGAATAAACCCACCGAAAAATGGGAATCCAGATATGTGTTTTTTGCTTTTTTTGCTTTGATATAATGCGGCATATGTAGCAGCTGTCAAAAATACTCCGATTATTCCAAGCGTTATAGTCATGAGCCATTCTTGCATAACAGTTTTTCCTTTCTGAAAAATTCAAATAATAGTGCTGTGAAGAGGGAGCTGTTCGATAAATGGGAATTTGACGAATTAAAGCTTACATATCATAATGTACTCTTCTTCGTTTTCGTCAGTTATTTCAAATCCAACATTCTTGTACATATTAACTGCATAGTTTGTTTTTTGAACGGCAAGTGATGCTTGCTTATATTTTTCTGTTTTCAGTAGATCAATCATTGATTTCATCAAAGCAGTTCCTATTCCATGGTTTCTGTATTCTGGAAATAATGATATTGCAAAAGATGGAGTTTCATTATCAACATGACCATAATCATTCATAATACGAACCCATACGGCACCCACAATTTTTTTGTCAGACTCTGCAACAAGACAGTAATCTCCACTATGCTTTCCAAAATCTGATATATATACCTGTAATTCAGGTTTATTAATAATATCTTTTGGAGGTGCTTTGACACCTTCGGGAATAAATATTGCCTCATATAAAAAATCGCTTAATATTTTATATTCAGTTTCTCTTATATTTCTAATTGTATAGTCCATAGATTACCTCTTCAAATTCCGATTAGTCGGACAGTTTACCCTACTGATTATAAAACCATTATACCACAGCTGATCAATGGTTCGTCCTTTGTTTGTATTATTTCTTAGCAAGATCTTTTATAACTTCTCCTGCCACGATAAGTCCCACCACTGACGGAACAAATGCTGTTGAACCTGGAATATCACGGCGCACTGTGCATTTTCTTGCCGTACCAGGTGGACAAATGCAGTCCTGACGGCATGAAATAGCCATATCTTCTATCGGTCTGATAGGCTGTTCCTCTGAGTAAACAACTTTAAGCGACTTTATACCAGCCTTTTTAAGCTCTCGTCGCATGACTTTCGCAAGTGGGCAGACCTTTGTCTGATAAATGTCCGCCACACGGAATGCTGTAGGGTCAAGCTTGTTGCCTGCACCCATTGAGGATATAACAGGTACTCCTGCGACGTCTGCTCGCTTTATTATCTCCAGCTTGCCTGTAACAGTGTCAATGGCGTCGATAATGTAATCATACTGAGTAAAATCAAACTGATCCGCTGTGTCAGGCATATAAAAACACTTGTATGTGTTTACCTTTATGTCAGGGCAGATGTCGTGAACACGCTCCTCCGCCACGTCTACCTTGTATTTTCCTACTGTTTTTCTTGTGGCAATTATCTGACGATTGATGTTGGTCAGACACACTCTGTCGTCATCTATAAGGTCAAGCTCGCCTACACCGCTTCGTGCAAGGGCTTCAACGGCATATCCGCCTACACCGCCTATGCCGAAAATCGCAACCCTGCTGTTGCTGAGCTTTTCCATTGCTTCTTTGCCGAACAAAAGCTCGGTTCTTGAAAACTGATTTAGCATATAAACACTCCTGAATACTGTTTTATTTTTCTATGATATCATATCTATGCCCTTTTTTCAAGTGGATTTTTGCCTGCTTTTATTAATTTTCTGATAAAGCCTATATGTATTATATAATATCTTTGTTACAGTTTTCGACCGCATTTTCGTTGCGTTTTTATCGAAAATGTGATATAATATTATATATGATAATATGCAAAAAGTAATAAAAAGGATTGGTAAAAACATGGACATTAACAAGACCCTTGCGGAAGAATTTAAGCTCAGACAGGAGCAGATAGACAACACTGTTGCACTCCTTGATGACGATAAAACTATACCGTTTATTGCACGATATAGAAAGGAGCTTACAGGCTCGTTGGACGATCAGGTGCTTAGAGAGATCGCTGACAGACTCACATATCTTAGAAATCTCGAAAAACGTAAAGGCGAGATAATTTCTTCTATAACTGAGCAGGAGAAAATGACAGACGAGATAATGTCTGCTATCGAAAATGCAAAGACCCTTGTGGAGGTGGAGGATATCTACAGACCTTTCAAGCCGAAGCGTAAAACAAGGGCTTCGGTGGCAAGAGAAAAGGGACTTGAACCACTGGCTGAACTTATCTTGACCCAGGATAAGAAATGCGACCCGCAGGTCGAGGGGGCAAAATTTATCAACGAGGAAAATGGCGTAAAGTCTGCGGACGAAGCTTTGCAGGGTGCAATGGACATAATCGCAGAGGATATCTCTGACGACGCTGACCTGAGAAAATACATAAGAACGCTGTTTTCGCAGATAGGCGTGATAAGCTCAAAGGCGTCTGACGAGAATACCGAGTCAGTGTATGAGAACTATTACGACTATGCCGAGGCTGTGGGAAAGATAGCAGGTCACAGAGTTTTGGCTTTGGACAGAGGCGAAAAAGAGGGCGTTCTGAAAGTATCAGTGAATGTCCCGGAGGGCGCAGGTGAGAGAGCCTGCGTGTCAAGATATGTGAAAAATAAGTCAGAGTGCGGACAGCTTGTTACGGCTGCTTGTGAGGACGGCTATAAAAGACTTATTTATCCGTCCATAGAGCGTGAGATTAGGGCGGAGCTTTCGGCAAATGCTCAGGAGGGGGCAATAAAGGTGTTCTCTTCAAATCTCAGACAGCTTCTTATGCAGCCGCCTGTTAAAGACACTGTTACCCTTGGTCTTGACCCAGGATATGCTCACGGCTGTAAGACCGCTGTAGTGGACGCTACGGGCAAGGTGCTTGACACTGCGATAATCTACATTACTCCGCCAAAGAAGGATACAGAGCGTGCTAAGCGTATTCTGACGGGCTTTATAAAGAAATATGGTGTTACGACTATCTCCATAGGCAATGGCACTGCTTCAAGAGAAACGGAGCAGTTCACAGCCGAGCTTATCAAAGAAATTCCGCAGAAAGTTTCTTACATGGTGGTGTCTGAGGCAGGCGCTTCTGTTTACTCCGCTTCAAAGCTTGCGGCTGAGGAGTTTCCTGAGTATGACGTTTCACTGCGTTCAGCAGTATCAATAGCACGCCGTTTGCAGGACCCTCTTGCAGAGCTTGTAAAGATAGACCCAAAGGCAATAGGTGTTGGACAGTATCAGCATGATATGCCTAAAGCGAGAATGGACGAGGCTTTAAAGGGCGTTGTTGAGGACTGCGTAAACTCAGTAGGCGTTGACCTTAATACGGCTTCATACTCACTGTTGTCATACATATCGGGCATTAACATGACGGTGGCAAAGAACATTGTTTCCTACCGTGAGGAAAACGGTGCTTTCACCGAAAGAAAGCAGCTTATGAAGGTTCCTAAGCTTGGCGCAAAGGCTTTTGAGCAGTGTGCAGGCTTTTTGAGAGTGCGTGGCGGAAAAAATCCGCTGGATAACACGGCTGTTCACCCTGAGTCATACAAGGCAGCGCAGGCGCTTATTGACAGGTGCGGGCTGAGCCTTGCGGACATGGGTGACGTAAAGCAGATAGCTGAGAAAGTCAATGCAATGGGTATGAAGAAGCTTGCCACAGATATCGGCATTGGTGCTCCGACGTTAAATGACATAGTAGGGGAGCTTGAAAAGCCGGGTCGTGACCCTCGTGACGAGCTTCCGCCACCGCTTATGAGGAGCGGCGACATCATGGAGCTTAAGGACTTGAAACCGGGCATGGAGCTTATGGGTACAGTGAGAAACGTTATAGACTTCGGAGCGTTCGTTGATATCGGCGTTCACGAGGACGGTCTTGTACATATTTCTCAGATGTGCGACAGATATATAAAGCACCCTCTTGAGGTCGTAAAGGTCGGGGAGGTAGTTAAGGTTTGGGTAATTAACGTTGACCTGAAGAAAAAGCGTATTTCGCTTACTATGAAAAAGCCTAAGGGGTAGGGGGCTTGGCATAGGTTAGATAAGAACAAAAGGGCTGTGTGGACAGCCCTTTTGTTGTTTTACAAATATGTGATTGTAATTCAATATCGTATCACAATGCAAATTGAGTGCTTCGTATTTTACACCTATGCGTAAGTTGCAACACGGTGTTCCTTGCGGCTCGAAGAATAAAGAGATCTCGTATTTTACACCTATGCGTAAGTTGCAACTTGCCTGTCCGTTCTCGTCTGTTGTGATCTTGCCCTCGTATTTTACACCTATGCGTAAGTTGCAACTTTTGAGGAAAACACAACAACAGTAACATTCACCTCGTATTTTACACCTATGCGTAAGTTGCAACTGCAAAATTGCACAAAAGTGTAACCCTGTTGCACGGATTATTATGTGCACGTTAAAACCTTACCGAGAGTATTTACCGTATTTTGTTAAAAACTTATGTACACTTTCTCGATTTTAGGACGCCGAGTCGCCCTGAAATTGTGTGAACCTTCTACTTGTTTTCGTTCACTTGGACTTCGCTTTCTTGCTTTTGCAAATCTTTTTCTATTATCTTATCAATGTTTTTAATTCCGATATTCTGACTTGCATTATAATCTGCATTACTTTCAAAATCGCATTCAAGACATCTAAATTTCGCCTGATTTGGTCTGTTATCCTTGTGGATATATCCGCATTTGCTACATCTCTGACTTGTATATTTAGGGGCGATATAGACGACATTTATCCCTACTTCTTTCGCCTTGTTTTCTATCTTTGTCTGGAGGTCATAATAAGTCCAGTCTTTTAGAAACCGATCAGCCTTAGATGTAATACCCGTCAGCTTTTCCATTTGGATAGTTCCGCAGCCCTTTTTTACAGCATATTCTATCAAAGCTCTGCTGTATTTGTGGTTTGTTGTATCACGAAATCTTGCTATCTTGTCGCCTATATTTAGGGCAGGCTCAGTGCGTTTTTTTCTGCCGTGACCGATTCTTCCGTCACCGCAGTATTTTGTTTGCTCGAGCATTGAACGTCTGCGAGCTTCCACGCTTTTTCTGAATTTCTCAATTTCGCCGCCCTTGATTATGAATCGGTCACGATCGCCGAAAACCGAAGCGACTAAAGGACAGCTAACGCCTACATCAACACCAAGGATCTTTTCTTTGTCAAGTTCAGAAATGTTTTTATTGTCAAAACTATAAGACAGATTAAGCTTCCACATCTTTTTCTTTTGGTCATATAAAAGTTTGCTGGCATTTATCTTGTATACTTCGTCAAAACAGCGTTCAAGAATAGTTTTGGTAGAATTATCTTTCACCTGCATTTTAAAACGAAAACCGTCTTTAAAACCATACTTTGCAAATTCAGCTTTTTTTAATAAAGCAAGCCTAACATAAAATTGGTTGTTTTCATATATCAGCTTTATAGAGTCTTTGTGCAGATCAAGAGGTTGGTCTGATTTGTATGAAGGAACTGATCGTTTGCCTTCCCATACCTCTTTTTTATATGTATTAAAAATTTTACATACATCCATTGTGGTAGTGGAAAGATTACTTGAATTTAAAATGAGTTTTGTTCTTAATTCTTTGTTTGCTTGTCCATGCACACTTGAGTAGCCAAATATGTCTTTTGCTTTAGGATATATGTCACTCGCCTTAACATAATCGCTTGAAAAATTGTTCCACTCCCAAAGAAGCTGAACAGTTTTATTCTTTGCTTCTCGTGTCTGCTTTTGCAATTCCCACAGTATTTTATTGACTTCTTTATAATCTATCCGGTTGCCTGCTTTGTCAAATTGCTCACTAATTAGATAGATTTTTACGACTTTGACCAGTAATGTCACCCCATTTCACACGATCAATATACTTTACTCTACCATTGTAACACATAAGTATATTTTTGTAAATTGGCAAAAGGAACAAATATGAGGTGTGCTTTTTTGGAACAAAGTTCCTCGATTTTGGCGCAACATGACAATTCTTGACGCTAGGTGCTTATTGCTGGTTTTATGGCTTGACCTTACGGTATAATTATGGTAATATAAAATCGTACACAGACTATGTTATAAAAGGACGTGAAAAAATGCGGATCGCAGTTTGTGATGATAATGCTGTTTTTCTTCAGTTTTTTAAATCTATGCTGGCAAATGAACTTGAATCAAGGTCGGTCAAGGCTGAAATAGAAACGTTTACCAAAGCTGAGAGCTTTTTTTACTGCCATGGTAAAAAGCCTTTTTCGGCTATATTTCTTGACCTTGATATGCCTGAAATGACCGGTTTTGAAGTCGCACGGCAGCTAGGTCAGAATGGTAATTGCTTCGTGATCTTTGTGACAAGTCATCAGGAGCTGGTTTATGACAGCTTTAATTTCAGACCGCTGAATTTTATATGCAAAGATCCTGACGCTGATGTTATGAAGGATAGGCTCCATATGGTAGCAGGACAGTTGACGGACGCATTGAAGCAGGAAAAGACAGTGGTTTTGGAGAATAGGGAGCAGGGAAGGACCTCTGTAAAGCTTCGGGATGTAACTTATATAGAGAGCAATAGCCACAGCATCATATATCATTTTGCAAATAATAAGGATACTATTGCAGTCAGAGATAGCATTGGCGAGATAGAAGAAGCTTATCGTAAATTTGATTTTATACGGGTGCATAAAAAATATATCGTCAATCTGAAATATGTTTTTAACATAAGCCGTTCAAATGAAACAGTGATCTTCAAAAGCGGTTCAGAGCTTCCCATGAGCCGAGGATATAAGAATGCAGTTGACGACGCTTTGACTGAACATCTGAGGAGAAAGTGATGACTATTACATTGTGGACGATATTTGAGATCTTGATAAACTTTTATCAGGGCGGTCTGGAAACATGGTTTATATATAGATTTCTTACGCCAAGATCTCATGAAAGGGCTAAGATATGGGCTGTTATATTTGCCGTTTGTGAAGGCTGTCTGGTCACTGCTTTTAATTATTTCACTGTATTTGAGGGCTTTGGAAGTGCTTTGTACTGGGCAAGTCTGCTTGTTTTTGCGTTTTGCTTTTTTAGTGACAATGCAGTAAAGAAATTTCTTTCCATATCCCTCTCGCAGGTTGCGATCTTGTTGATAACGTCATTGGAACTAAATGTTGTATCGTCATTTTTTAAAATATCCCTCAGGAAGCTTGTGATCGAACAAAGCTTGCTTAGATTTGTGACGCTTATAATGATCCAGATCTCTATATTCATTGTATTTAGATTAATACTGATGGCCTTTAAACACACAGATGATTATACGGCTTCAGATTGGGTGACGATAATTGCAGTGCTTATTATTTCGTTTTCTCTCGTTATGGTAATACATGAACTGTCCCTTTCGGCAGACGATGGCCATAGGCTGTATATAAATCTGTCATATATGCTTGTCTTTGTCCTTAATATACTTATATTCTGGATAATAAATTCTTTGATAAAAAAGAATCGGAAGCTCAAGAAAATGGAGATAGTCAAACTAAGAGAGCAGTATCTTGAGCAGTTTATCGGAAATGCCGAGTCGCAATATGACGCCATGAGAAAACTAAGGCATGATATAAAAGACAAATATGAAACGGTCAATGAACTGTTGAAAGTCCAAAAAATAGATGAAACGAGAAAATTTATCTCAGAAAGCTTTGATCTTATCGAGAAGTCGGAGTCCTATGTTAAAACGAAGAATAATATTGTAAATGCTATCGTTAACGCAAAGCTTACGATGGCTTCTTCCTTGGGGATAAAAATATCATGCATAACAGTTTCAGATTTTGAGGGAATAAAGGGAACTGACCTTTGCGACCTGTTGAGCAACACGTTGGAGAATGCTATAACGGCATGCAAGGAAATAGCCGACGACGCAAATAAATTTCTGTATCTGAAGATCGACCGAGAAACGGATACATATACGTTTTTGATAAAAAATTCAATAGATCATTCTGTTATGGATAGTAATCCAAGGCTTACGACCACAAAGGCTGATAAAAAACAGCATGGTCTGGGGACCTCAATAATCAGAGAGATAGCAAGAAAATATAATGGCAGATGCGATTTCTATGAGTCGGAGGGAATGTTTTGCTGTCAGGTAACATTGATGGCAGATACAACTGTCCTGAACTGATTGTTCGGGGCCGTTGCTGCATTTCGTGACAAAAACCTGCAACTCATTCCAAAAAGCTTGACATATTGCAGTTATTCTAGTAAAATTCAAATTAGGGTAAGACAAAAGCGAGGCGATAGTTTATGGATCTTGTTGTATCGGGTATACTTAATTTTTTGACCGAGCAGGAAGCTATCGGCAAAGCAGATGAGGTACAGGATTTTTATCGGTATGGCATAGAAATAACTATCTCGTCAATGTTAAACATTGTGCTTGTATTGCTTATGGGAGCATTGACAGGGCATTTGCTGGAAAGCGTAATATATTTGGCAGTGTTTATTGCTGTCAGGGTTATTACCGGAGGGTATCATGCAGATACATATTTCAGATGCAATCTGCTGATGTGTTCGACATTTATTGCTACAGCTTTTCTTAATGACAAGGTATGCGGATATATAAATATATGGGTGATCGCTGCCTTGGTTGTGTTTGAAGAGATAATAGCTTTTGTATTCTGCCCTGTGGAGAACAAAAATAAGCCTATAGAAAAAGAAAAAAAGCCAAAGTTCAAAGCGATGGGAATGATAGTTTTTCTGTTGCTTGATCTGTTTGGCGGGGCGATTATCAATAGATATCAGATGGTTGGATCTATGATCCTGTTAACAAATCTATTAATTGCAGTTTTAATAATATCAGCGAAGATCAAAGAAAAGAGGTGTGATAAGAATGAGATCATTTAAGAAATTGCTTGCCAGCCTTATTGCCAGAGCAACTAAGAGAATGGGTATAGCTGCCTGCGGATGTGCATCAATGTATGGTGGCTATCAAGCTAAAGAGCCAAAAAACATTTACAAGAATTAAGCGTAAAGCTACAAGAATTACGATAAGCATTACAAAGTCTTTATCATTTCCCCTTTAAATCTTGTGATACTTGTAAATGAGGTAACATTAGCAGGAAAATAACTTCCTGCTGGTGTTACCATTTTTTTATTTGTAGTGAGTTCAAGCTTTTGACAGTGAGTAAATTTGCTTTTAGGCAAAAAAATTACGCCCTACAAAAGGATGCGCTGTACTATTCGGTTTTCAAAGAACGGGCGGAGGCTATAGAGAAAGCCCCCTCACTTTCCATGCCGAAAAGTTGAGGGGGCTAAAACCAAGTTTTTTAATTTCCTAAAAGATTTTTGAGCTTTGCTCTGATTTTTGTCGAAGGCATAAAGAAAGAGTGTCGGAGATTGCCGTCCCCGTTCGGCTGGGGATACATGGTCAGAATGTGGGTGTCGCTTGCCGCCTTTCGGAAAGGGACTTGCTGCCAAGCCCGCTCTCAGGAAAATAGGCGGTGGCGGAATGATCCGTCACCGCCTATTGTGTTTAGGCTATTTCGATTTCGGAAGCGTCGGCTTATTCAACCTCGGATTTCTTTCTCTTTTTGCCGCTTACGCCCAGCAGAGTCAGAACGCCGCACAGAGCAGCAAGCCAACCAATGTGGTTGCTGCTGTCACCGGTCTGAGGACACTTGGTGGAGTCGTCATTTCCTGGCTTATTGGTGTTATTATCACTGCTGCCTGTATTGTCGGTGTTGCCGCCGTCGGGGAGCTTGTCGATGACCGTATTCTCGCTGCGCTTGGCGCCGCAAACGGTGCATTCCTCGTGCTTGATGCCGGTGGACTCCTTGGTAGCGGCCTTGTCGATCACCCACTGGAAGCTGTGTGCTGCCGTGTCGGCCTTGTCGCCGCACTCGCACTCATGCCAGTGGTTGGTGCTGTCATACTTCCACTCGGTGCCGTAGCTGTGGGTATGGCTTGGAGGCGCATCCTTATAGGTGGCCTCGAGCTTCACATCATTGCCGGGCATGGCGAAGGTGGTAGTTGCCTTGGTGGCGTCTGCCAGAGTGACATTGCCCTCCAGCACGACCCACTTGTCAAAGACCTTGCCTGCCTCCGGTGCGTCCGCCGTAACGGTCACAACGGTGTTCTGCGCGATCTTGTCCGTGATAGGTATCCCTGCGGCAAGGGAGGCTGTGCCCTTGATGACCGTGACCGTGAACTCGGTCGCAGCGGAGTTCTTTACGAACCTTGTCTCACCGCAGTCGGCACGCTGGCAGGTGTAGAGAATTCCTTCGCTCTTGCCCTGTTTTGCGGGTTTGCCGCCGTCCCAGTCGTGGCTGAGCTTATTAATGACATGACCGTAGCGGATAATCTGTCCGCAGCCGGCTGTGCACTGCTGGTCGCCGCTATAGCCTGAGGTGGTGCATCCTGGCTTAACCTCGTTGATCAGCTTGTAGTTATCGGCAATTTCGTGGAGGGACGGGGTAGAGACGCCCTTATGCGCGATCCTGTCGCACGATGTGCAGTACTGGTTGCCGGAATAGCCCCTCTCTGTACAGGTCGCCGTTCTTACATCCCGCAGTTCAAGGGGACCGCTATGCCTGAAGTCGCCGGTCTCGCCCTTTACGGTGCCGCCGCAAGCCGTGCAGCGGTAGTCGCCCTCATAGGCGCGGTGTCGGCAGTCGCCCGATTTGGCGTTATAGCGTTTGCCACCATGGCTCGCGTCTGTGGTTGCCGAGTTGGCCGTGCCGTAGTAGTACAGCGGCTGCAGTGGACCGGTATGACCGGCGTTTGCAGGTGGGTAGATATCCGAACCGGCACTGATGACATGGCCGCAGTCTGCACAGGCGGTGTCGCCGGTGTAGCCCTTACGGTCGCAGACCTGCTCCTTCGCATTGAGCACCGTGGTGCCGCCGCTGTGGTCACAGCCTGCATAGACAGGCTCAAAGAAGAAACTGCCGCCGCCGGGGGCACCCATGGCGCTGAACTCTGGGATCGTGCAGCCCCACTCGAGGGCGGAGCCGTTGGTCACCAGCTTGAACTGGGACTTCGCCTCGTTGGCACTCCAATTTTTAGTAACAGGTAATCCCGTACCACTGATGAAGTCACACTCATTGTATTCGCGGAGATACTCCACCTTCCAGCCGATGGCTTTCTGACCGGTTCTCTCCTCGGGATAAAGCCTGATCTTGTCGCCTGGCTTGACGATCATACGAGTTGCCCGGCCGTTTTTCACCGTCACAAGGGCGGTGTCCTTTGTCCAATCGCCGTCAATTTCTTTCGTCTCTTTGTATTCGCAGACGCTGCATTCAGCTTCCATGCCGCCTTTATCGCCCTCGGTATCAGGGTTTTTGACCACATTCCAGCGGCCCCAGCTATGGGGAACCATGATGAATTCCTCGCAGCCGGGAACCTTGCACTTTTCGGGGTGGGCATAGCCGGACTCAAGGATGAGCTGCTCCACCGTCTTGGTCGAGCCGCCGATGTTGAAGGTATACTCATAGATACTGCCGAAGCCGGTGCAGTCCCAGTTCCAGCCGTAATCATGGACATGGCTCTTCACAGGAACGATATAGTCGCAGACGGAACATCTGAGCACATCGACTCTGCCGCCGCCCACTGCGTCATAGCTTCTGTCAAGCTCAAAGGTATGCGGGAAGATGCGCTCCTTGGAGCCGGTGGTCATATAATGCGCTTCGTATTCGCCTGCTTCGAACAGGCACGGGAGCTTGTGGCCGTCGCACTTCGGGTCGCCGCCCACGACACCGTCATGGGTAACCCCATGCTTATCGACCCAAGTGACATTGTATTTCGGCGTTCTCTCGCTGTCTTCCGTGGGCACACGCACACCCGCCTGCTTGTGGCTGTAGGCATGGGTGGCAGTCAGCTTTGCCTCCGCCGTTTTCATGGTGTCCGAAGGGTCGCCCTTTCTGCCGATGACGCAGTAGTAGGAGTAGTCCTCCTGGCAGGCCTGGGTGGAAACCGGCATCTTCAGTGTGGAGGTCGTCACACCCGTGTAAAACCTACCCTCTGGCAGCTTGTAGGGCGCCACCGTAGGATTCTCATTATTCTTCCTATACCACTGATAGGTCAATTCGTCGCCCTTCAGGCTCTTTGCCGAAACAGAGAAGGTGACCGGGTTATTTTCATAGAACAGCAGGCCGTTTTCAGGCTCTTCGTTATAATCGCCGCTGCTGTAGATAGAGGTCTTACACTTGACGCCCCTCGGCTGGCGGTTGATGACGATGGAGCTGCCGCTGATGTAGCCGCAGACCTTGCACACGCCCTTGGCGTCAAATTCATGGTTGGCGGCATTCAGCTTTTTATCGTCACAATAGCGGCAGGGGTGCCAGTGCTGCGTTCCGTCAGCCGCCCAGGTGGCGGAGGCTATGTGGGTATGTCCGGCGCCGGAATGCTCCGTCCTCAGATGATCCTCAAAATCAGAGTCGCTGAAGCACCAGTCGTCATGATCGCATCCCATAGCGCTCACGGCATCTCGGCAGCAGTCCTTGCAGCGCTGATCGCAGCCGTCCTCGCAGGGATCGCTGTCGTGGAAGCACAGGCCGCAGTCCTCACAGAAGTGATCCGCATAGTCTGTGTCCATTGCGCACATTCCCTCGGAGCAGTCGGAGTTGCCCTCGCAGCACTCCTTGCACATCTCGCAGGTTTCGCAGAACTCGTCCTCGTCCTCCTTATCCGTGACCCAGCCGTCACAGCCCTGACAGATGTGCTCGTCCCACTCGGGGCTTTCCACGCAGGTCTCGCCGTCCGGGCAGCCGCCGCCCTCGGAGTTATCACGGCAGCACTCAAGGCACAGGCCGCAGTCCTCGCAGGACTCCTGGTTCAGCAGGCATTCCTCACACTGCTCGCAGGCCGTGTGGCAATCGACGCAGTGGATGACGCCGGTATCATCGTCGTCCACGCACTCGTCCACCGAACCGAAGCAGGCGTTACACAGCGAGCAGTGCATCGGGTCGCTGTCATCGTTTGCGCAGTCATCGCAGAAGCCGCAGGAGTCGCAGATGGTTATGGAGCAGCAGGGACCCTTATGGCATTCGCCGCACAGCTGGTCATCCTCGCCAATGTAGCACTTGGCGCAGGTGGAGCAGTGCGTGTCCTCCATGCAGTCGGCGCATTTATAGCACTCCTCGCACCAGTAGGGCGTGTCGCCCAGGCACACACCGCAGTCGTTGCAATGGGTCTCAACCCAGCAATCGTAGTTGCAGTCAATGGTGCAGAACTGGCAGTCGCACAAATTCTCACCCCAGTGGTAGTGATCGCAGTTGGGGCAATCTCCGCCGGTGTCGTAGTCATCCCAAAAGGCATGGGTATGAAGTTCCTGACTCGGCATCAGTGAGAGCAGCATCACAAGCGCCAACAGGACGCTGGCGACGCGCCTTCGTTTGTTCGTTTTTGTCATACTATTATTCCTCCCTCATAATTATTTTGAAGATTTTATGCTTTTTGTGTTGCCTGATTTAAACACTGTCGATGACCGAAGCAAAGTAGTTTTCGGATACCGAACCGAAGAGAAAAGCGTCTATCAGACCCTCGCGCTTTGCCTGCCGTACCTTTTCGGTCAAATCTTCATCTGTATCATCATCCACAAAGAGAATGACACGACAGCTTTCCGTGTTCCGTTTTACCTTGTCACGGATCGCCATTCGTTCTTTGAACATCCATGGCGAATACGCCTTGACTTCCATTAAAAGCACATCCGGTCGATGCGTTTTGCACCACTCGGCGGTTGCGTCCGGCGACTCGGAAATCACAACTTGGCAATCGTCCAATTTTTGCATCAGCATTCGCTCCATGGTGTGCGCATGGATATCGCTTTGAATGTCCAGAACGATTTTTTTCATCATTCATCACCACCTTCTAAAAGCACAATCCTAATCTTACATTATCTATTATACTGATTTTTTGGCGTTTGTCACTGGCACTTGTGCCAGTAACAGAAGAAAGATCTCGATTTTTTCAAAAAATTTTTGCCTTTTGGGCGCGAAAAACCCCTTGACCGTACAGCCAAGGGGTTCAGTTTTGCTTATTCGTCTTTTAAGGTGATCACCATGAGCTTGTTTTCAATGGCGGTTGCAACCAGCGCTTCTCTGCTTTCGAAGCCGCTCTTTTCCACCATATCGTCCAGGTTCCAGCGAACGCCGTTTTTGGAGATGCCCAGCTTATCGGCAATTTCCTGATAGGTAAAGCCCTTTATATAAAGGCGTAGTATGTCTAACTGCCGGGGCGAGAAGACATCGGACATCGTACCCTCCATTTCAATGGCCGGAGCGGTATCGGGGAATACCTTTTCGCCTGCCAGGGTGCGCTTTACCACGCTCATCAGCTCCTCTGTTCCGTGGTCCTTATACCACAGGCTGTCCGCGCCCACGGCCTTGGCCCGGGCTAAAACCTGTGTGTCAATAAGCGAGGTCGCCACCACGATCTTGATTTCCGGATGCGCTTTTCGTATCTTTTCGGCGGCGGCCAGACCGTTTTCGCGGTGTTCGGTCTGCACATCCATCAGGACAAGGTCGATGTCATCGGTATCGCACAGGATCGGAGCCTCTGCAGCGCCGGGGATAGACACAGCAAGCTGATACCCGTCCTCGTTCTGAATATAGCTTTCAAGCAGGCTCCGGACCAGCTTTTGGTCCTCAACGATCATAACGCGTATCATAAATGCTCTCCTTATCGGGCAGGGTGACTTCCAGAACAAATACAGGCAGGGAGTGTACGGTTACCGTACCCCCTGCTTTTTCAATACGGCGGCGGAGCGAGGAAAGCCCGCCGCCTTCCTTTATCTCCGCTCTGGGCGGTGTGCCGTTGTTCGTGATGCAAAGGTGCCATGCCTGTGGCCGATGCTCGGAATCGGCGTACAATTCCGTGGCGCCCGCATGCCGCACAGCGTTGGAGGTACACTCCCGCAGGATCAGTGCGTAGAGCTCGCGGGCGGCGCGTGCCGCAGGGTACGCACCGCGCAGCTGTACGGCTGCGCCCAGAACAGCCGCCCGCCTTTGCATACAGGTCAGCGGGTCCTCGGCAGCATCCTCCTGCCGGGCGCGGCACAGCAGGGAAATGGAGCTTTCCCACTGCGCGGCCTCGCTCCTGATCCGGGCAAGGTCATGCTCATGCCGCAGTGCGCGCCGTGCGGCAAGCAGGGTATGGCCGATGTCGTCATGCACCCGCATCTTCATTTTCAGGATTTCTTCCTCCCGCACAATGTCGGGCATATTGTCATATAAGCGCTTTGCGCGGCGGTTCGCATCGGCAAGGCGCTCGTTTTCCTGCTGCAGTGCAGCATGCAATGCAGCCAGCCGGGTAACATCGGTGGCCATCACCTCGGTGTACGGTATGCCGTATTTGTCCTGAACAGGGCGCACCGTGAAATGATATACCGTTCCGTCCGGGAATGCGTAGATGCGGGCGGCCTCATCTCGCAGCCGCACACCGCCGCCGGGACTGTGCAGCGCCTGCTCCAGGTCCGTAAGGGTCTGCAGATCGCAGCCGCAGAGGACTGCGGAGATTTCCTGCATCCTGTGATTGATCAGACGCAGCAGACCGTTGCGGTCAAAGTAGCAGATGGCCGCCGGCAGCGTGTCAAAGCCTTCCTTGACAGCATTGCGGGAGATTCGGGAAATCATAGGCCGCCTCCTTCTGCCGGAAACATCGTGAAATACAAAAGCCCGTCATCATCCCGTTCAAGCTGCATCTGCGGCAGGCCGGGCAGCGCAGCGGGCGCATCGGTGCATTGAACGCTGCAGCGCAGCCCCCAGCCCTGCGCCGTATGCTCGGCGCAGAAAAGGATCTCCTGCAACCCCGGCAGGGTCGCTTCTATGATGGCTTCAAAGGCGTCATAGATCGCCACGGCGGACGCAGAGGGAATCTTTGCTGTGTCGGTGATCTGTACGGCGCAGCGTATATCACTCAGGCGCAGGCTCTCTGCCGATTCAAACAGGCTCAGCCGCAGCTCCGTGGTGTCGATATCCTCCGCCTTGTCGCAGACAAAAACAAGGTTGCTGCGCCGCTTGATATAGGTCCCCAAAATGACGATGCGCTTCAGCAGCCGGCGGGCGGCATCGACATCGTCTGTGGCTTTGAGTGCAATCAGGTATTCCTGTATCCGTGCCAGCTGGCGGGCTGTGACGGTCTCGATTTTGTCATACAGCCGGTTCTGCTCGCTCAGCTTCAGCCATTGTGCCTTCTGGGCTGTTTCCGCCTGTATGACATCCCCAATGTCATGCAATTCCTCCTGCGTGAGACGCAGCTCCTCAAGCAGAGCCACCAGTTCGGTGATGTCCTCCTGCCAGAAAATATACCCTTTCCGGATCGGGTGACCGTGAAGCTGGGTCGTGGCGTCCAGTTGGACACTGCCGGTGAGCGCTTGACGCAGCTGCTCCTCATGAAGCGGCGCTGCCTGCATGGAGCATTGCACAGGCACAAACGCCCGGTCTGTGATCAGTCCCTTGGCAGAAGACACCTCAAACAGCGTGGCATACCCCATGTTGGATTGGATAAGCCCGCATCGGATGCACGCCTCAAAGGACGCTGTAAAGGTCAGGCATTGCACCACGGTCATATCACCGGCAATCGCATGCATCCACGGCACATTCAAACTACGCTTGAACAGTAAAGCATAGAGGGTGGCCAAAAAAATCGGCACAAGCGGCAGCCAGAGGATGCGCTTTGTATGCGGAATACGGCAGCGCCGTACAAGGTACACCACCGTGAACACAGCACAGGAAAATATCCACAGCAGACAGAGGTAATATACGAACCGATAGGTGTAATCGGGGCTGCCCAGTACCTCCTGCCCGGGCGGGAACGCAAACGCAAGCTGATGGCAGTCGTTTGTCAGCACCAGGCTGAACAGCACCACAGGGAATACAAAAATCATGTACCGGTAATTGTACAGCGGGGCGGACTGCCCACGATCCAAAAAGAAAAGCGTATAAAGTGCAAGGGTCGGGATCAGCAGCATCGGGATATAGTACGCATACCACAATCGCCGCAGCATCTCCGGTGTCTGGGCAAAGTCATAGCGGATCAGGCGTATATCCAGCCAGAACAGCATCAGGGCGGCAGCGCCCAGCAGGCAGCGGCGGGTCTGTGCGTGCAGGATACGCCACCAGACCGATACCGCCCAGGAAAAGATCAGGATATTATACAGCACCGTGCGCAAAAAGCCGGAATACGGCATATAAAACGCCCGCATCAGGACAGCGCAGAGAATCACCCCTGCAACCGCAGCGGCTAAATACAGATTGCCAAGCCGTACCTTTGTCATAGCGCCTGTCCTTTCCAAAGGGTAGATCACCCGTCAGTTCCTTTCCAGTATCATTATGACGCAATCTGCACTTTTTTGCAATAGTGCCGAAAAAAAGCAGTAAAAAGCTCAAAAAACTATCCAAATGGTGGGGGCAAAAATCGTCCGATTCCTGTATGATGAAGGTGACAAATCGTATTCTTTGCAGGGAAGGAGGGCTGCGCCGTGCGGAGGATCGTTTTGGACGC
>OGII01001246.1_pt1 | contig 18629 bp, 14 predicted proteins | sample 1571701 | NCBI WGS metagenome assembly OGII01 (sample SAMEA2581950, study PRJEB24529) | metagenome | biome: Human gut stool | place: China | collected 2011
GGCGCTCGCGAAGCTGTTTCAGGAGATGGCGCCGGAGCTGCTGCGGAAATAATTTTCGCGAATTAAACATCAAAACAAAACGTTTCAGCGCTGCTGGATTTACCGTTTTTCCGTTTTCTAACCATTTTCATTCTATCAAAAACAGCCGCCCCGCGATTCATTTCATCCTTCGCGAAGCGGCTGTTCTTTTAACTATATTTACTCAAAGCAAACCCGCTCTGCCCCTTCAATCTGAAGAGTGGTCTGGTAGAATTTCGTCAGTGCGCGGATTGCGTACTCAACGTCCTTCACACCTGCCGTTTCGTAGCAGGAATGCATCGCAAGCTGCGGCAGACCGATATCGACGGCATGGACGCTGACCTGCGTGTTGGAAAGGTTTCCAAGGGTGGAACCGCCTAAAATATCACTGCGGTTTGCAAACACCTGAACCGGAACACCTGCCTCATTGCAGACATTCGTAAATACCGCACGGCTGAATGCGTCCGTGGTGTATTTCTGGTTCGCGCTCTCCTTGATGACGATACCTTTGTTCATCCAGGAGCAGTTGACCGCATCCGTTTTCTCCCCGTGGTTCGGGTGAACGGCGTGTGCGTTGTCACAGCTTACGAGGAAAGAACCGGCAACTGCCTGATAGTAGTCCTCCGGCGTCTTGCCAAGCGCACCGTTGATGCGGTGCAGGACATCCTGTAAGAAGGTGGACATCGCACCCTGCTTCGTATTGGAACCAACCTCCTCATTGTCGAAGCAGCAATATACGCTGACATCGCGCTCATTCTTCGCCGCCAGAAATGCTTTCAGGGAAACGTAAGCGCACTGTAAGTCGTCCAGTTTCGGACTGGAAATGAACTCGTCCGCATACCCCCAGATCGTACCCGGCTGGCGGTTTACAAGGAAGAGATCCTTTCCTAAAATATCCTCCGCTGCCACACCAAGCTCTTTCGCAATCATCGCGTCAAACGCGCCTTTTTTCAGCTCACCAGCGGAGAACAGCGGGCATAAATCAACCTGACGGTTGTATTTGTATCCATTGTTCACCTCACGGTTGAAATGAATCGCTACGTTCGGAATGATGAACAGATCTTTATCGATGTACAGAAGTCTCGCGCTCACGCCCTGACCATCCTTTACCAGCACACGGCCTGCGACAGTCAGAGGGCGGTCAAACCATGTGCTGTCGATCATGCCGCCGTATGCTTCTACATCGAGACGCAGATACTCGCCCGGACCATTTAACTCCGGTACATTCTTGATCTTGTAAGTCGGTGAATCACTGTGGGAGGCGCACATCTGGAAATGGTAATCGCCCAGTTCCTTTCCGACGCGGAACGCAATGATACTGGAATGGTTGCGGATCGTGTAATACGTTCCACCCTGCTTCACGTCCCAGCAAGTTCTCTCCGGCAGATAGGTAAAACCTGCCTCATCCAGCATTCCCTTGATCGTCTCAATCGAATGAAACATACTCGGGCTGTTCTCAATAAAAGTCAATAATTCCTTCGCAGCATTCATCATGCAGACTTCCCTTCTCTCTTCTTAATCGCCGGTAAAATCAGTCCCAGTGCTACCAGAACGACTGGTGTGATGACATTCAGCATGGTTGTGTACAGATCACCCTGTTTGTACATACCTAATAAGCAGCAGGCTGCGGTCAGGATAAAGCACCATGCGCCAAAGCCCAGTGCCACTCCGTTGTTCTTCACAAAACGATACTCGCGCTCAAACTTATCTGAATGTTTGCGAAGCATGAAGTACGCAAAGAATACCCACAGATAACGCATCGGCATGGTAACCGAATTAAGCTGTGTCAGCTGGCGCAGAACCGTATCCGCATTCGGAACCAGAACCTGAGCCAGAATGATGGAACCGGACAGGATGACTACCATCCAGATACCATTGACGTAAGCGCCAAATTTGTTTTTCTTTAAGAGCTTGGTCGGGATGAACTGACGCGCATCCTCGTTGTCAAGCAGCATACGAAGCGGTGCATCGATGCTGACTACCAGCGTCGAGAACTGGCCGATCGCGTTGCAGGCTGCATAAATGATCATAATCAGGTTTCCAACGCCGTAATACTCACCCAGTTTCTGGAATGCCCAGTACTGTCCATTCGCATTGTAAGAGTCAAAATTAGCCTCAACCAAGGATACATCGAACATCATACCCATCGCGATTGTACCGAAGATCGCGCAGACGATTACCATGATCGCTGCAAAAATCATACTCTTCGGGAATCCCTTGGACGGATCCTCTACCTTGTTTACATATGGGGAGATCTTCTCACAGCCGCCGACTGCAAATACAAGGATGGACAAGCTGCTGAAATACTTCCAATCAAAATGCGGAATCAGGTTTTTCAAGCTGAAATCCACCGACAGGTAACCACCGTTCGGATTGATGACCGGTGCAGCAAACATCAGCAGAATGTACAGGATACTCATGACAAACATACTGGTTCCCGCCAGGGTAGCCAGTTTCTTTAACGGGTTTAAGCCGCGGCTTGCAACCCAGCAGAAGAACAGCAGTACCGCAAAGGTAACTAACTGAACCGCTTTCGTGTTAAAGGACGCATACTTCTCTGCGTTCTGGAAAATCATCCAACTCAGCGCTTTCAGACCGCCGGATCCCTTCGATGCGATGTAGGTGACATGGCAAGCCCAGTAGGTCCAACCTGCGTAGTATGCAGCCTTCGCGCCGGTTGTCTCATGAATCCAGGAGCTGACACCGCCGCCCGAATTCTTAAATGCGGAACCAAGCTCTCCGACCATCAGTGCGTACGGTACAAAGTACAGTGCGAACATCAGAATCCAGGAGAAGATAACCTGTGTTCCATTGAAGTATACGAAACCATTTAAAACGTTTCCAAATCCCCAGAGGGTGGAGAAACACATAAAGGAAAGCATATACCACTTGATTTTGTTTTGTTGTGATTTGTTCATATCTTATTTTCTCTCCTTACTGAAAGTATCTTTTTTATTCTCTCATATGCTGCGTTAATTGTCAAAAGTATTTTTTTATTAACCCAGTATTTTCCAGTCCGAATCGGTAGTATTCTGTAGTTTGTGGCTATTTTTTGTTAAATCCATACAATATGCACCTATTTTTTCCCCAAAAAAAGCGGCGATTCGAAAGAAAACGCCGCTTTTTGCCTCTTGTTTTATAAATATTTTATTATATCATTTTCGATATACACAGCTCCTCCAGCGCCACGTTAACCCCCGCGCAGAGGAAGTGCCAGAAACTTAACTTCTGTCCCTACTTCATGTAACCTTTCAGCGCCCACTCATACGTCTCGATCGCCTGCTGCAGGTTCATGTTAGCTGTCTCCTTATCGATCTGCTTTTCCAGTACGGAGACTTCCTCGCTCTTGTACTCCATCTGAGTCGCCATGCCAAGCTCCAGCTTCTTCTGCATCGCATTCATCGCCTGCGTCTCTGCTGCCAGAGACGCATCGGCAAGCTGCAGGGCTGTCTGCTTCTGCATGATGTCGTTGTAGAGTGTCTGCATACTGGAGCGGATCGTCTGCTCCTGGTTCTTGATGGTGCGGTCCATGTTTTTCTTATCAGCTGAACTTTCTGCCATATTGGCATAGCCGCGCTTATTGGACTGTAAGGACAGGTTCTGTTGGAGCGCCGTCTGTGTGTCCGCCGCCAGGTTCATTGCCGCGATCCGTCCAAGATCCGCCTGCGGCAGATCCTGGATATCCGGTTCCGCGTCATAGGTCCAGCCGGTCTGGACGCAGAGCTGCTGGTGCTGGGTCTGAAGCCCCGCTTTCGTCTGTGTCAATGTGGATTGAAGCGACTGCAGCGATTTCTGTGCATTTAACACATCAATCTGGGTCGCCTGACCGAGCTGCTGGCGTTTCTGAGTCATCTGCAGTGTCAGTTCCTGCAGTTCCAGCGATTTCTCCATCAGCGGAATTGTCTTTTTGACCTGATTATACGCCGCAAACGCTGCCTCTACCTGTACCACGACCGCATCCTGGCTGTTCATATAGTCCAGACGGTCCATCTCGCTGTCACGGTAGGAGGCATCGGCCGACTGCTGGGTTTTTAACGCATTCTGCTCCACCATGACGGACGCTGACATCAGGCTTGCGTAAGCACTCGCCATGCCCGGCACTGCCAGATAATCCTCAATCTGGTCTGCCTGATCCCGCAGGTTATCCGCGCTGTCATACAGGTCATTCGCCTGATTGTACTGCTTATCCTGCACTTCCTTCGCATTCTTTGTGTCGCGCCCTGCCTGATAGGTCGTCTGGTTGTTTAGATACGTCGGGTTGTACTCCTGTACCAGATACGGCAGTTCGCTGTATTCCATCACATTGTCCTGAAGCTTCGCCCATGTATCCGCATCGTAGGCGAACTGCGGGCTGGCAGCCAGCGCCGCAAATGGTCCCTGCAATGCCAGAACCGCTGCTGCCGCTGCGGTCAGAAGCGCCGTTTTCCTTCTTCTATGTTTCATTTCCGGTTCCTACTTCCTTTCTGTTCCCATTCACGTTACGGTTCACGCATACGTGTCCAGTAACGGAATTTGCCGTGGCTTCGCATTTAAATACGGCAAATTCCTGACGAACTACTTGCTTACAATCAGGCCTCTAACTGCCCACTCATAATTTTCCACCGCTTTGGTATATTCCAGCTCGGCGGTCTTATACGATGCCACGCTGCTGAGCCAGGAACACTCAAGCCCCAAATAATTGGCTCTTGAGAGCATTCCCAGTGCGTTCTGGCGCTTTGCCGCCTCGTAGCTCTGCGCTGCCGCCTGATATCCAGCCGTCGCACTGTCATACGCCTGTTTCTTTGATACCACCGCCGCATAGAGGTTCTGAACCGTAATCGTCACCGAATCCTCGGTATAGGCGACGTTTCGCTTCTTGACTGTGCGGTTGGAAGACCCTTCCGCTTTCGCTGCACGCACAGACATCAAATCATAATTTGCGCTGACTGCCGCCTGTGTATCGGTACCCAGATCCATTGCCGCGATCCGGGACGCATCCGGAACCGGCACATCCGCAAAGGTTACCGGCGCATCCGCGTCAAATCCAAGTAGCATTAAAATATTCTGTTTGAGCTGCAATGCCCCGTTTTCTGCCTGCTGGGCGCTGGAATTGGCCTGCTGCAGCGCCTTCTGCGCCGTCAGAACCTCCTGCGCGGAAGCACGGCCGAGCGCCTGCATCTTCTGTGCGGCATCCGCATTTACCTGGCACATCTCCACATTCTTTTTCGCTGTCTCCACCTGCGGGAGCAGTTCCTCATACTGGATGAGCAGGTTCTGCACCGCCTTGACTAACTTATTCTTCGTCTGGCGCAGGGTCCGGGCGTAGGTGCCGGAAAGCTCCTTGTTCGTAAGCTTTGCCCCCTGTTTGCGCAACTCTCTCGCTGCCGCCTTGTAGCCCTCAAACAGCTCTCTCGTCTCCGCATCCATATCGTCGGACTTCAGGTCCATCGCATCTTCCATGAGGGCGCTTGCCTCAGCCGCCAGGGCAGTTCCCGCCGACTGGCTGGTCGCCTGGCTGTAGAGCTGGGAACGCAGGTTTAAATACGTGCTGTTGTAGCCCTCGATCCGCCATGCGATCTCACCGTACTCCAGCGTCCCGTCCTCAAGCTGCTCTTTGGTGTACGGGGAAGTCTCCTCCTCCATCTCGGTATTGCCGCCCGTCAGCACCGGACCGGTCGCATCGTCACCGATCCGCGCATCTGAGCCGATCCCCGGTGTTTTAGCCGCATATGCCGGCATCGTCATAGCTGTGCTGACTAACGCCGCCTGTAAAAGAATGGCAAACAGTTTCTTCCTGTTTTTCTTCATCTTACTCATCTTCATTTCCTTTCGGCGCTCTGCGCGCCCGCTCCCGATTCTATCCCAGCGCCCCGTTTCAGGATACCGAGTGTCAGGACAAACCGTTCCCGGATACGGTTTTCCGGGACTCCGTCGTGAAAGCTCTTGATCTCCATCGCGATCGACATCATCGCCATGCGGAAAAAGCTCATATATTCCTCCCAGCCCATCTTCCGCAGGGATTTTCCCACGCACGCCTCATAAGCGGCGCGTTCCAGCTTCTGTCCACGCACGGCGCGTGGACTGTCCAGATCGGAGCTGAATATATCAAAGAGCAGCGCCTCACGGCTGCTGCACTCCATGATGTTGCGGATGAAATCGGTGCGTCTCTCATCGCGGCACAGGGCAAGCGAACCGTTTAAAAACTGCCCTAACATCTCCCAGATGTCCCCCTGCGCCTCTTCAAGGCAGCGCACGCCGCACTCATAAAATTCATTGATAAAACTCTCACACAGATATCCTAAAACATCCCATTTACTGTCAAAATACGTATAAAAACTGCCCCGGGAGATCCCGGCATCTTCTATCATACGGTTGAGCGATGCTTTTTCTATCGTTGTCCGCGTATATTCAGCCATACACGCGTCCCGGATTTTCTTCTGTTTTTCCTCCGGCAATCGCTTAAATCGTTCCGACGGCATCTTCTTCTCCCCCTTTTTCTATCCGTACAGGCAGCTTCCCCGCCCCGGGTCCGCCGCCTGACAGATTCACTGCTTAACCTGCTTTTCCTTAGTCGCAGTCCAGCTTATCATACTCATCTTCTTTGCCTTTTCCCATGTTATAAACCACCCGGTAGAAGGACGGAAGCAGTACCAGCGTCAGGATCGTCGCCGCAACCAGACCGCCGACGTTTACAAGCGCTAAGCCCTGCATCATCTTGCCCGCCTTACCAAATGCCAGACAGTTCGGGATCATCGCAATGATGGTCGTCAGTGTCGTCATGCAGATTGGGCGTACACGGATCGCACCGGCTTCTACCAGCGCCTCGTCTAACGGCATCTCCACCCGCAGCTGGTTGACCGTATCCACGTACAAAATACCGTTGTTTACAACCGTACCGACCAGCATCAGGAAACCAAGCATGGAGGTCATACTGATCGGGCAGTCCGCCAGGAACAGGAATCCAAAGGAACCGATCAAACTGAACGGGATCGTTGCCATAACCATCAGGGAGAATTTCGGGGACTCAAACTGGATCGCCATGACAATGAAAATCAGAAAGATCGCTGTGACAAGCGCCATTCCCAACGCGGAAAGCTCCTCGCCCATCGACTCATCCAGGCTATTGGTCGCCATCTCAACGCCGTACGGGAATTCCCAGTTCTGCACGAAGCTCTTGACATCTTTTTCAGCCGTCTTCTTATAATCTGCCTGTGCCTGCATCGTGATCGATACCTGGTACTGTTTCTCTTTTCGTGAAATCTCCTGTGGGCTATCCTGGTAGTAGATCTCTGCCAGATCCTCCAGCGGAAGCGTATTACCCGTCGCCGTCGTGATCATCATGCCCTGCAGTTTCGCGATGGAATCGTAGCGATCCGGCGCAAATTCTACTTTCACATCCTGATCCTCGCCGTTGACGGAGATCGTCGCCGCTTTCACACCGCTTAAATTGCTGTATACAACCGAACCGATGCTTGCCGGGGTCAGTCCCTCTGCCTCCGCCTTGACCGGATCCACTTTTACCTTGATAACCGGCGCCGCATTCTCAACAGAAGAATGTACCTGCATAACATCCTCGCGCTTGCGAAGCTCCGTTACCAGATCATCCGCTGACTTCTTTAATGTATCATAATCGGTACTCTGCAGATCCACCTCAATCGAATCACCGCTGCTCATGCTGCTGCTCATACTGCTGCTGCCCTGTTCCAGCGTAATAGTCGCATTAACGTAGTTCTGTGTCGCATATCTCCACTTCTCGATAACCTCGTCCGTGGAAAGCTTTCTCTTATCTTTTAAGTAGGCATTCAGCGTCACATCACTTCCGGAAGTCATGCTGACACCACTGTTTCCATATGTCATCAGGTAATGATCCACATCCTCGTCTGCCTCTACCATATTTTCCAGATCAAGCACAGTGTCACGGATTGCCGATACCGAATAACCCGGCTTCGTCTTGATCGTCATCGTGACAATACCTTCATCGATCGAGGACATCAGCTCCAGGTTCAGTCTGGACGCCATGAGGAGGGCCAGAACAACCAGCACCGCCGTCGTTCCAAATACCAGCGCATAGCGCTTAATGACATGCGGCATATGCTTGCGATACCAGCCCTGGATGCCTTTGATTATACGTCCTGCCGGCGCATGATCCTTCTCAACCGGATGCCAGAACATATAGCAGAGCGGCACGATGATGACTGCCGAGAATAAGGAAGCCGTCATACAGAAGATGATCGTGTAGCCGAGCTGTGTAAAGAGCTGTCCAGACATACCGTTTAACATCAGAAGCGGAATAAATACAACACAGGTTGTCAGCGTACCGCCGGTGATCGAGCCGATCATCGTGCGCGTACCTTCCAGCGCCGCATCATAGAAATCCAGTTTTTCCTTTGCCCGGAAACATCCGTCGAGGACGTTGATCGAGTTATCAACCATCATACCAACGCCGAGAACGAGCGACGTCAGGGAAATAATGTTCATTGAGAATCCCATCGCCGCCATACAAATGATCGCCAACACAACGGAGATCGGAATGGACGTACCTACGATGACCGACGCACGCAAATCGCCATAGAATAAGAACAGAATGATCATGGACAGGATGATCGCCAGGATCAGGGTCTGGATTACGCTGCTTAAAGACCGTTTCAGCGTGTCACTGGCATCATCTACCACGGTGATTTTAAGACCCGGATACTGCTGTTCAATTTCCTGCACCTTCTTGGTTACCTGGTTGGAAACCTCGATCGCGGTGGAACTCTGCTGTTTTTTGATTCCCAGGGAGATAACATCTTCGCCATTGTAACGTCCGATCGAGCTTGCATCCTCCAGCGCCTCATAGACATTCGCGATATCAGAAAGATGGATCGTCTCACCGTTTTCCAGCGGAAGCACGACATTTTTCAGACTTTCCGTGCTCTTAAATTCGTTGCCGACACTGACGTCGAGATCCTGTTTTCCAACCCGGACATCGCCCGCCGGGATCGTGAAATCGGCGGCACCGACTAACTGTGCGACCGTATTCATATTCAGGTGGTACTGTGCCAGTTTTTCCGGAATCAGTTCCACGCGGGTGTAGCTATCCTGACCGCCGGCAATCGAAACCTCGCCGACCGAGCTTAATTTCTCAAACTCAGGAACAATTTTGTCATCTACATATGTATAAAGGTTCTGATCAGCGTCGCCGCTGACTGCCAGCGTAACCGTCGCCATCGAGTTGATATCCAGCTCCATGATATTCGGATCGTTGGCATCGTCCGGCAGATCGCTCTGAATGCCATCTATCGCCTTTTTCAGGTTAATGTATGCGGTATCCATGTTGGTACCGTACTCATACTGGACAATGACGATCGATACATTTTCACGGGAAATGGACTGTACCTTATCGACCGAGTCCAATGATGTGATCGCATCTTCTTCTTTCTTGGTAACCAGATCGGTTACGTCCTCCGGGCTGGCTCCCGGATACACCGTAGCGATGATTAACATCGGCATCTCCATCTCTGGCGTCAGTTCCAGCTTCATGCCCATGACGGACTGAAGGCCGAAGTACGCGATGGTAATCAGACAGAGAATGATGGTAACCGGACGCCGCAGTGCGAGTTTTGTCAGTCGAATCATTCTTTGTCACCTGCCTCTGTCGTCTCCGCTGCTGTCTCATTGTTTCCGTCTGTCTGCGCGCCATCGGTATCCTGTGCTAACAGGACTTCTCCCTGATCCACCAGCTCGTTGCTCCAGCTCACGATGACCTGGCTGTCACTCGTCAGACCCGATTTTACTTCCATATTTTCATCGTCATAGATACCTGCTTCGATCTCGGTCTTCTCCGCTTTTCCATCCTCATAGAGGTATACAAACGGGGCACCGTTGTCATAGCTGACTGCATCGACCGGAACGGTCAGCACCTGGCTGACATGGTCCATGATAACCGTCATTTTTACGCGAGAACCATTCGTAAGACCTGCTGCATCCGGCACCATCGCACGCGCGTCATAAAGGCCGCTGCTCTCGTTGACCATAGATCCGATTTCGGTTACAGTACCGGTGTAATCCGCACCATTTTTCTCCAGCGTCACGCTGTCGCCCAACTCCATCGTCTGGTGGATCTTCTCGGTGATGCCGAATTTAACCTGTAACTGGCTGGCACCGGAGATCGTGCAGATCTCGCCTGCCGGAGATACATGATCATGCGGCTCGACGCTCCGGGACTCGATCACACCGTCGATCGGCGCCGTCACGGTCGTGTATTTCACCTGCAGATCGTACTGGTTCTTCGCAGATTCATAGGAAATCTTCGCATTCTGTGCGCTGTTTTGTGCCTGCTCCATCGCCTCCTGGGAGACAAAACCATCAGCAAAGAGCGCCTGGGTACGGCTTAAATTGCTGTCCGCATTCTTTAAGGCAACGGAAGCCGCATCCACCTGTAGCTTTAACGCTGTCAACGCGTCGGAATCGATCTTGCACAGCGCCTGCCCTGCCTGGACCGTATCACCCGCCTGGAAGTAAACCTCCAGCACCTCGCCGCTCATCTTCGGCATGACGCTCGCGCGGGACTGCGGCTCTACCAGTCCGGTCAGATCCGTGTACAAGCTGATGTCCTGACGAACCGGATTTTCTACTCTTACGGTTGGACGGGATTCATATTCCACCGCCGTATTCTTATGACCGCATCGGGACAAAACGACAGCGCCAACAACTACAATCGCAGCCAGCGCCAGAATCTTTCCTCTTTTTTTCATAATTTCCTCCATCTATGCTTGTTTTTGGTAAAAATTTTTCTCAGTCTATATTTTACTCATCTCGTATACACTTTGCCACTCCCAAGTTCGGACAGGTGTGTACACAAATTTGTCAAAATGTATCCATCTATGTTCATCTTTTTTCATAGAACCCGAATTTTCCTGCCGCTGACCGTTTTTTCCGGATACATGAAAGCAAAAACGCAGGAAAAACCAACCAAATACCGCTGATTCCTCCTGCGTTTCCTTGTTCCATTTTCTAATTGATAATAATTCGTAACTGTTCAGTACCTTCACAGTCACGCGCAGACCTACTGAACAGTTACAATAATTCTCAAAACTGCCGGAAACCTGCTTTCCTAACGGACCTGCATAGGGTCGCACCCGGTGCATTTGCGGATCACGCTCATGAACGTGGCGACGCGCTCCTTCACATCCGCCTCATCCTTAAACGGCGCGTCAAACGCAACTCCCATAACCGAGAAAATGATGATCTGCACCGCCATCGCCGCCTCCGGCATCGTCAGGTTCTTAAACATACCAATCCGCTCCAGATGGTTATAAAAATACTGGTACACCTTTTCTCCCATCTGACGGCGCAGCGCCATGAACTGTACCGACTCGGACAATGCCCTGATATGCTTCTGATTTTCCATGATATACATATACAGCTGTGTCAGCGCCTTCTCCGGATCTGGCTGGCTCATCGTCTCTTCCATGATGCGCTTCATCTCGCGTTCCATCCGGTATTCCATCAAATCATATATATCTTTAAAGTAATAATAAAATGTTTTTCTTGTGATCCGGCTCCGCTCGACCAGCGCCGTGACCGTGATCTTCTCGACCGGTCTTTCCGACTCCAGCTCGATATAAGCCTCTACAATCCGTTCCTTCGTATTTCCCTGCTGCATACTCTTTTCCTCCGGCAAACCGTTGTTGTTTTAGTATAGTTTAAAATTCAACAAACTGCAAGTATTGCCTGAAATTTCCATGTTCCTGCGATGAATCCGCGTTACTGTTCACGGATAGGCACTTTTGGAACCGAAAGTGCCGTAAGAAAACGTGCTTACTTGTCAACAGCAGCCGATACGACCGGTCCGCTTTCGTGCTTCACACGCCCTTCCACCTGCGGCAGTTTCTGCGAGTATACAACCACCCGGTCGCCTTCCAGTATCTGCGTACCGCCGTCTGGAATGACGATCTGGCTGCCCCGCTTTATCATCACAATGATCGTATTCTTATAGAAGCGCGCCTCCGCGATCTTCTTACCACACCAGCGGTGATCGGGTGTCATCAGAATCTCTTTTAAAAGGATTCCCTGGCTGTCCGTAAAGCCCTCTGCACCCAAGACGACGGTATCCCCTTCCAGAATTACAGTCTGCCCTTTGGGCACAATCGTCTGCGCGCCGCGCCGGATCACTGTGATTAACATACCCGGAAGCATCTCAATCTCACAGATTTTACGGTTTTTCCACGGATGATTGTCCCCGATCGGAAGCTGCACGAACTGAATCTGCATATCGCCCGTATAGTCTGAGAACGTCCGCATGACATCGGTCGAGTTGTCGATCATGTCACATTTTTCTGCCACCTTCGGAAGCAGCGAACCCTGAAAAATGATGGAAAATAAAACAACGCAGAACACGATGTGGAATATATCATATTTCATATATCCCTCACTGAGCGTCGCCATGATCGCAAATACGATTGACGCCGCACCGCGCAGACCCGCCCAGGAAATAACCAGATACTGCCCGATCGGCGGTTTCGACGGTGCGAGCAGCAAGCCAACCGCCGCCGGACGCGCCACAAATGTTAAAAACAATGCGATTGCGATCGCCGGAAGCACGATCGACGGCATCTGCGAGGGAAACGCCAGAAGTCCCAGTAAGAAAAACAGAAGCATCTGCATCATACCGGTAAACGCATCAAAGAAGCCAACCAGCGCTTTCTGGTTCTTCAGCTCCTGATTTCCAAGGATAATACCGGTCAGATACACGCTTAGGTAGCCATTTCCGCCAATCTGGGATGCAAGCGCGTAGGAAATGATTGCCGCCGCAAAGACAAAGATCGTGTCAAATCCCTCGCCATAAAAGGCATACCGCTTTAAAAGCCATGTCACCAGCCACGCGACCGCCGCGCCGGTCAAAAGCCCAAATGCGAGCTGGCGGATCAAAAGCAGAACCGCCGAACCGCCGCTCACACTCCCCGTCATCGCAGACAGCAGAATCACCGTCATCATGTACGCAAACGGGTCGTTGCTTCCGCTCTCTAACTCCAGCATGGATGCCGTGCCGTATTTGAGGTTCAGCTTGCGCGAACGCAGGATCGAGAACACGGATGCCGCATCGGTCGATCCAAGAACTGCGCCGAGAAGCATTCCTTCCATCAATGCCATCTTAAGCACCAGATGACAAAACAGCCCGGTCAAAAACGCCGTCAGCACTACACCCGCCGAGGATAACAAAATCGACCGCCCCGCGACCGGCTTCGCCTCACTCCAGCGCGTGCCGAACCCGCCGTAAAACATGATAAAAATCAGTGCCACCGAGCAGACCTGTTCCGCCAGTGCAAAATTGCCGAATGGAATCTTAAAAATACCGTCCGATCCAAACAGCATTCCCAGCATAATAAAAATAAACAACGTCGGCACCCCCAGCCGCCCCGAAAGACGGCTTCCCGCGATGCAGACAAGGATAATAATCGCTACGACCAGAAGCGCAAATGAAGTTGAAATATGTATCATTCCTTTCTATGTTTAGTAGGTATCATAAATGTGGTGTTTTTATAATGATACAATATCTCTATGCCTCTTTCGTGTTAAGATTCCATTAAAAAGAGGAAATCTTACAGCGACAGATCTCCCTTCGCCCGCGCCCTCCGGTCGCGGATCGACTGGATCACCGGCACCAGGAACATTGCGACGATACCGCCCGCAAATCCATTGTTATAGAGGTTCATGCCCCCATACACGATCCCGACATTGAGCGCCACCGACGCGTGCAGAAAACCGGCTAACACGCCGCATAAAATTCCAAACTCTCCGGCGATCGGCGCCAGCGTCGTGGAAAAGAGCAGCGCCAGAAGTGCCGACGGATTCGTGATATCCCACGCCCGGACGGTACTCGCAATGCAGACGCCCGCCATGATCGGGAAAATATTCCGCAAATGTTTTCCAGTCGCACTGAATCCAACGATGGTAAAGATTCCGCCGATCGTCGGTCCATTTAGGTTTCCACCGACTGCCAGCACAAAGAAGGTCGCAAACAGACCATTGAGTCCCATGTTGAGAAGCGTCACCGCACCGCCCAATTCCAGCAGGTAATCGGTACCGCCGATTCCCGTTGTCCCAAGGAGTTTTTCATACCCTAAAAGCGTATCTTTTCCGCGCCACAGCACTGCCACCACCGACATACCTGCAAACAGGACAAATAACAGCCCCAGAAGCATCGCATCATTGCCGGAGGACCAGATAAGACGCGCCTCCGTCTCAATTCCAAAGGACTTAAACGTGGAGACCAGGACCGTCGCAATGATGCCAGAGGCAAATCCCACATTATAAAGGGAATATCCCTTATGGGCATAGTGGGAATGCGTCGCGAGCGGTGGAAGCACGAATCCGATACAGATTCCCACCAGAATCGTCACACAGAAGCGCTGCCAGATCGGCAGCTCCACCACGTGCATCAGCTGTGTGATGATCGGAGACAGGCTCGTTCCGTAGATGCCGACATAAATATAGTTGGATAAGTGCATTTTATGATATTTTGCATAGAGAAATACACCCAGAAAAATCGCCCAGATATTCATCAGATTTTTTCCGAACAAAGAGAATCCAAACATCAGACAGCAGGACGTGATCGTATGCCCGTCCATCTCCATCCCAAGACTATAGACAAAGTAGATGCTGATAAGCGCCATCATCCCGGCATTGACAAACGCGGCTCCCATGCCGCCGACCGCAATATAATCGGTGATCAGGAAATCCGGTTCCCTTATGATTTCATAGATACCAGTCACAATGGAGTCAAACGGCTGTATAATCAGCCCCACTGAAATGAAATAGATCGGAATCAGTGCCAGAAGAAAGAATTTCATCTCTCTGGACAGAGATTTCACTGTAGTCATATACGCACACCTTTCAAAAAAGGGATGCAAAAAAGATTCCGCATCTTTGCACCCCCGACTGTTAACATTCTATAAAAATGGTTACTATTCTATTGTATTGGATTTTCAACTGTTTTGCAACTGATTTTTTTCTCACTGTAACCCGTTATGAAACCCGTCCGGCAGAACCGGCTGCCCCCATTCTCATGTGAAATTGTTACTCTTCCTCCGGCGCACTTCCCAGCACATAACCGCGCTCTTCCAATATTTTGCGCAGCTCATCAACCACCGCCCCCAGCTCTTTACCTTCCTCGTCGATCGTGATGTCCGCGTATTTCTCAAAATACGAGATCCTCTCATGGTAGAGATCCAGAAGTGTCATGCCGTCTTTCAGCGCCACGCCGCGGTCCTTGACATCGCCGACGCGTTTTAGCTCGTCATAAGTAATTTTCAGATAGACAACCAGTCCGATGGATTTTAAATGTTCCATCGCTTCCTTTCCGTAGATCACGCTGCCACCCGGTGCGATGACCGCCTGCTCGGCTTCCACCCCCGCGTTGACGCGGTTCTCCACATCGAGAAATCCGTCCAGTCCCTGTTCTTCGATGATCTCGCGCAGACGCTTACCTTCCTGTTCCTGAATCAGCAAATCCACATCTATAAAGGAATAGCCCAGTCTCTTTGCTAAAAGCACTCCGACCGTGCTCTTTCCTGCGGACGGCATACCAATCAGGGTTACATTATTTTTCATCTTTGGCACCTCTTCTTTTTCTTTACACTCCATCCAAATGTTCCAAGAAGCTCTGAAAGCCCATAATAGCCGCCATGCGAATACACAATCGGTTCCGCCTTTGCAAGCTCCAGGCTGCCGCGCTCGTTGAGCCACTGCTCGTCCACGCTGACACCCGTTACCTCTGCCAGAAACATATGATGTGACCCCAGTTCCTTGACTTCGGTCACCCGGCACTCGATCGCGACCGGGCTTTCGGCGATCACCGGCGCCTTCACCGTCTGCGCCGGAACCGGTGTGAGCCCTGTCTCCTTCCATTTATCCACATTCCTGCCGGAGCGGACGCCGCAGTAATCGGTCGCATACGCCATCGACTCCGTCGCCAGGTTGATGACAAACTCACCGCTCTCCCGCAGCATATGGTAAGAATAGCGCTCCGGGCGCACCGAAATGTACGCCATCGGCGGGTTCGTACAGATCGTGCCCGTCCAGGCAATCGTGATGATGTTGCTGTTTCCTTCGCAGTCCGCCACTGTGACCAGCACCGCCGGAACCGGATAAATCATATTGCCCGGCTTCCACTGGGCGCGCGGTCCCGGAGTGTTCCGGATCTCCATCCGTTTTTTCAACTGTCCTTCCGGGTTCTGCCTTGCTCCTCCCCGGCGACGCTCTTCTGGCTTTCCAGCCGCTCTCTTCTGTGCCATCCCTATATCCTCTTAATCGTTGTCCGGGAGAAGTTTGATCCGGACCATGATCTGTTTCACCATGCTTCCTTCCGGCAGGCTCATATCATCGATATGCGTCTGTGCCGGCAGATCGCCCTCTTCCTCCAGCTCCAGGCTGATCCAGTTGTACGCTGCCTCCCGCGCATTTTCCACCGCATCCTCCAGATCCGGACCTTCCGCCTCGCAGCACTCCAAATCCGGGAAATATGCATCATACCCTTTTCCATCTTTCTTAGGCGTAAAAACCGCCGGATATACAAATGTCATGGTATCCTTCCTTTCCGTCCGACCTTCCTGCCCTGCACGAACTATCACTGGATTTTCCGTATGAAACAATCCCGTCCGCGCACTGTCACCTGATTTACTGCTCCAGTGTCACTGTCAGTGCCGGAATCAGCTGTTTCTTTCTGGAAACAACGCCCGGCAGTGTTGCCGTCTGCTTCAGCTCTTCATTTGCATCACCTACGTGGAACGCATCTGCCACAACCTGTGCCGCCCCCTGTCCAACACAGAGAAGTTCGGTCGTCTCCGTCAGAATATTCGTCAGCATGAAGAAGATCATATCCAGACCTTCGTCCTCACGCGCCTTCTCCATAAACGGCAGCATACGGTTCTTCAGCTTTCCAAGCTCCTCTGCATTCAGGGAGTTGATCTGACCGACGCCGAAGTTTGTCTTTCCAGCTGAGAATTTCTTGAAATCCAGATACAGAATCTCTGCATCGCTCTTGCCCTTTAACTCGCTGCCTGCCTCAAACATCTGGTTTGCGAACTCATCCAGCTTGATGCCTGCCATCTCAGCCAGAGAAACCGCTGCCGCCCGATCCATCGGTGTGCAGGTCGGAGAACGGAACAGAAGCGTATCGGAGATGATCGCACTGCAGAGCAGACCTGCGATGGTCTTGTCGATCTCCAGCCCCTGTTCGCGGTACATCTGGAAGATGATTGTTGCCGTACAGCCGAGCGGCTGGTTACGGAAGAAGACCGGTCCGACTGTCTCCACAGTACCCAGACGATGGTGGTCAATCAGCTCCAGGATATTGGCATTCTCGATGCCGTCTACCGCCTGGCCGCGCTCATTGTGATCGACCAGAATCACGTTCTTGCCGCGCGCACCCAGTAAGTTACGGCGGGAAATCAAACCTTTGTATTTGCCTTCTTTATCGAGTACCGGGAAATGACGGAAACGCTTGCTTGCCATCACATCCTTAATATCATCGATGAAATCATCTGTATCGAAGGTGATCAGCTTCTCAGTCTTCATGAAATAGCTGATCGGCATACTCTGGTTAATGAGACGGGCTGCCGTGTAGGTATCATACGGAGTTGTGATGACGGTACAGCCGCGCTCCTGTGCCAGTTTTTTGATCGTCATGGAAACGCCAGCGCCCTCACACACGATGATACAGCTTGCACCCATCTCGATCGCGCACAGCTGCGACTCATAGCGGTTGCCGAGGATAACCAGGTCGTTCTTTTCAATATAATATTCCATCATATCCGGATTAGCTGCCGCAATCAGGACTTTTCCTTTATCAAAGTACGCTTTCTCATCGCCAACAAAAATCGCGCCCTCCAGGGTCTCGATGATATTTGCATACTGAGTGCATGCCTTGGAAAGAATGCTGCTGTCGTATACATTCATATAAGAACGGGTAATATCGCCGACTGTGATCAGACCTTCCAGTATATTCTTATCGGTAACAGCCGGAAGTGTTACCAGACCGTCCTCCTGCATCAGGTTCCATGCTTTTCTCAGGGAAATATTCTTGGAAACACCTGGAGTCTCGCGGATCTCAATATCCTTGACCTGCGTTTTGACGGATTTAATCAGTTTCGGCACATCTACCTTAAAGTAATCCAGTACGAAGGTTGTCTCCGGGTTCAGTTCTCCGGCACGGCACGGTACATATTCGCCGCCCGTCTGAAGTGTTTTGAAATTCGCATAGCCGATTGCAGAACAAATCGAATCCGTATCCGGGTTTTTATGTCCAATTACAATCGTTTTCTTTGCTTTTTCTGCTGCCATTTTTTCCTCCTGATTCGCACCGTGCGCTGCAAATTCTGCCATTTTTCTTTCTATCCTCTGTTTTGATAGAGAAACCTCTGATTCGTGAAACTTTTTTGTACAAAATCTCCAATTTTCATAATCTGTTTACACGGTGTTCATATTTTATTCATATCTTATTTTTATACTAAAAGCATAAAAGATTTCACTTTTCAAATTTGTTTTATAGTGATTTTGCACATAGATTTTTCATAATTGCCCCGGATGCTTGACCGCTCCGGGGTCTCCTCTTGTCTACAGCATTTTTCGGCATATCTGAACGTTTTTCT
>OGII01001260.1_pt1 | contig 18435 bp, 14 predicted proteins | sample 1571701 | NCBI WGS metagenome assembly OGII01 (sample SAMEA2581950, study PRJEB24529) | metagenome | biome: Human gut stool | place: China | collected 2011
TAGCGTTTTGATTATATTTGTTTTTTAATAAGTATTAGTCCATTTGGTTTCATTTTCACCCGATATTGTTTGAGAAATTGACCCTGAGATGGTAATGTACCAAACATGTCTAGTTAGTTGGGAAGTATAAGCAACTTTTGCCACTGGTATTTCTAAGTTCCATTGTCTATTCTTGTATTCTCGTTTGCCAATGGTAAAATGAGTAATCGGTGGTGCAATGCCAAATATACTAGCTCCGCAATCTATATTCATAGATATGTCTCTAGGTTCACTCGCTTCTTTCCAGCTTCCACGCCCTCTATACTCTAATTTAACCATAAAGCCCAACACTTCAGAAACAATATTGTTTACTCTGGCTTGATATGATTTAAGTTCATTTACATAATTAAATTTATATTTGGAGGATGCGCGCTTAAAATTGTATTGATGACTGAAGCCTATTGTACGGAATTCTAAATCACCAGATTGCATTCTTGTCTGCACCTCATTTTCGATAGGGGCAACATTAGTTTCACCACATAAAATGGGTGGAAATAGTCCTTTCTTATTTATAGCTGTTAAATATATTTTTCCATTATCATATTTTAAAATAGAATCGTTTATTGCTACTTCAAGTTCTTTATTAAAAAGCGCTTGAAATGCTTTCGGCATAGATAACATGATTGTATCCGTACAAGAATCTGCGTTTTTCAATAATGAATTTGATGTTCTAGAAACGCTCCATGCCAGTTGTTCATCATAGTCTTTGGTTAACAATGAATCATAACATGCAAAAAAATGCTCTGTGTTATTGAAATGTATCGCATTATGATCTGATTCTAACAGCATATTTTCATTCTTTTGAATTTCAGCTCCAGTTTTAGGATCATTAAATTCCTCTTGGGCACATGCACTAAATAGTGTTATGATCCCTAATAATAAATAGTTTGTTTTCATAATAAATTAGTTTTGAATGTGGTTATAAATTAAAATCATGCTCATTTGGTGTTAGAATTCTTGTCCTAAAATAAAGTGGAACTGGCTTCCGCCGTAATCGCTTCTACTGTCAATCTTATCGAACCCGTATCCCCAGTCAATCCCCATCATACCAATCATTGGTAAGAAGATACGAACACCGACACCGGCAGAACGTTTCAACTCGAATGGATTGAATTTCTTGATATCATGCCATGCGTTACCTGCTTCAAGGAAACCTAACACATAAATGTTAGTACTTGTTTCCAGCATCAACGGATATCTTAATTCGATGCCGAGGCGTGCATAAGCATACCCTTCTTTTCCATATGGTGTCAATGAACTGTTTTCATAACCACGCAATGCAATACTTTCTGTTGCATAACTTGAGTAACCAGTCATACCGTCACCTCCCACGTAGAAGGTTTCAAACGGTGAACGTTTGTATTTGTTGAAGTGACCGAGGATACCGAATTCTGTACGGGTCATGATAACTGGACATTTTTGGATATCCATCAAGGCTGTATAAGTTTTGGCTTTGAATTTCCACTTGTGGTATTCAATCCACTTGTACATGCTGGCCGCATCGTGGTAGTTGTCTTTACCGTAAGTAGAGTAGTCCTTCTTGCTGAACAGAGAATACGGCGGAGTAATCTGCAAAGAAGCCGAGAATTCTGAACCGTAACGCGGGAAAATCGGGTTATCCGTAGAGTTACGTGACAAGGTCAGGTTCAGGCTCAGGTTATTACAGTTACCGGTGTTCATGTACTGTCCGTTGTTCAGTTTGATATAGAGGTAACTCCAGTCTTTCAGCATGAATCGCTGGTAAGACAATTCAGCCGACAAGGTAAAGTAGTCATCCGGCCAGCGCAGACGTTTACCCCATCCTACAGATACACCGAACATCTTGATAGACTTGTCGGGGTCGTAGTAAGATTCGTAGTTGTCATAATAGCTTCCGTAGCCTCCGTAATATCCGTATCCGCTTAACATGTTATAGTAGTTGTTCATGTAGGCAGAGTTATAATACTGGCTGCTTACGTCGGTCTGGATAGAGTAGAAAGCAGAAACAGAGAACGAGTTCGGGCGCTTGCCGCCAAACCATGGGTCGAAGAACGATACGCTGTATGACTGATAGTAGCGTCCGTTGGTCTGCCCACTGATAGTCAGTGTCTGTCCGTCACCTTGTGGCAGGATACCGCGGTAGTTGTCGTTCTTGCGGAACAAGTTCGCAAATGAGAAGTTGGTGAACTTCAAACTCAGCTTACCGATGATACCAGTCTGTCCCCAACCGGCAGAGAATTCCACCTGGTCGTTGGCTTTTGATTCCAGTCCCCAGTTAATGTCGACTGTACCGTCCTGGAAGTTAGGCTGTACATCCGGTTTGATATTTTCAGGGTTGAAGTGTCCCATCTGTGCAATTTCACGGTAAGAACGTTCCAGTGCTTCCTTACTGAAGACGTCGCCCGGACGTGTACGCAGCTCACGACGTACGATGTTTTCATACAGACGGTCATTACCGTTGATGCGTACGTGGCTGATGCTAGCCTGCGGACCTTCCGTGATACGCATTTCCAAGTCGATAGAGTCACCGTCAATGTTTACTTCCACCGGATCGAGGCGGTAGAACACATATCCGCGGTTATAGTAGTTGTTACCGATTGCGTCTTCATCATTAGAGATACGGTCGTTCAGCAACTTCTGGTTATATACATCACCGCGTTTCATGCGGAGCTGTTCGTTCAACAGGTCAGAAGGATATACCGTGTTACCTACCCAGGTGATGTCACGAAGGTAATATTTTTGTCCTTCGTAGATCTTCATGTAGACATCTACCGTCTTTTCATCGTATGAAGATACACTGTCTTCTACGATTTGTGCATCACGATAACCTAATTCGTTGTATTTATCGATGATTTTCTGCTTGTCTTCTTCGTAACGTTCATTGATAAACTTCTTGGCACGGAAAAGGTTGATCAGTTTACCTTTTTCGTTAGTCTTCTTCATGACACGTTTCAGTTTCTTGTCGGCCAAGACCTCATTTCCTTCAATGGTAATTTTGTGGACTTTGACTTTGGCCTTTTTGTCAATGTTCACGTCTACATATACCTGTTCCTTATTTTCCGGGTCTTCACGCTCCACGATGTTAACTTCTGCATTCTTGAAACCTTTTTCATCAAAATGTTTCTTGATCAGAATTTTAGCACGGTCAATCAAGTTCGGTGTAACCTGTGTACCTTTTGCCATACCCAGTTTAGCCTGCAAGTCTTCGCGCTCACTCTTTTTCACACCGTGGATTACGATGTCGGTAATACGCGGACGTTGTGTTAGCTGGATAGACAGGTAAATTTTATTGTCTACAATTTTGTCTGCTACGATTTTCACGTCAGAGAACAAACCATGACGCCAGTATCTTTTTACTGCCGAGGTGATGTCATCTCCTGGTACAGTGATAGTCTGTCCGACAGCCAAGCCGGAAATACCTATCAGGACATAATCCTCATAGTTCTTTACTCCGCTGACCTTGATGTCGGCGATTTCATATTTTTTAGGTGTTCCGTTGTAAAGGATAATTGGTTTATCGCTTTGTTCAGTTGTATTATTGTCCTGTGCATATCCCCCCATTGGAGCAGACGAAAGACATGCAGCAATCAATAGGATAAGTGAAAAACGGTTTTGCATTGTTCTTTGTTAAATTTGTTCACTGGTTTTGCCGAATCGGCGTTCTCTTTTTTGAAAGTCACAAATAGCCTTACACAATTCTTCGGCCTTGAAGTCCGGCCAGAAAGTGTCACAGAAGTACAGTTCTGCGTAAGCGCACTGCCAGAGCAGATAGTTGCTTAATCGGATTTCACCGCCTGTTCTGATCAACAAGTCCGGGTCGGGCATATAATGAGTGGCCAGACATCGGTTGATGGTCTGGTCTGTAATTTCCTCGGGAGTGAGTACTCCTTCTTTCACTTCACGGGCAATTTTTTTGACAGCCTCCGTGATTTCCCATTTAGAAGAATAGCTTAATGCTAAAGTCAGACACATTCCCGTGTTCTTTGACGTACGTTCGATGCACTTGTTCAATCGTGCAAGTACGTTTTCCGGCAATTTTTCTGTTTCGCCGATGATGCGGAAACTGATGTTGTTCTTCATGAAGGTTTCTTCTTCAATAGAGTCCATAAGCAAACTCATCAGTGCGGCAACCTCGTCTACCGGACGATTCCAGTTTTCGGTAGAGAATGTATAAAGAGTCAGATACTTCACGCCCAGCCGTGCGGCTTCTTCCGCAATGACATGTACGGTTTCGGCGCCAGCCTGGTGTCCGAAAGTACGGGCATGTCCCTGCTGTTTGGCCCAGCGTCCGTTGCCATCCATGATGATAGCAATATGTGCCGGTATCCGGTTCTTGTCAATTTGGTCTTTATATAGCATCGCTTTGTTGTTTTTCAGTTTTTTAGATTACCATTTAGGAGTGAATCCCAGTCGGTTGATACGTCCTCGGCTGATGCTTCCATCTTCCCACACAATCCAGATAAAGTTACCTCTGGACGTTCCGTTTTCCAGTTTGGGAGTTACGGCGCATGAATAATTGCCGTGGTGTGTAGTATAAAGTGTGCCGAATTCTGCTGGGAAAGCCATACATTCAGTGACAGGTCTCCAGCAAAGTCCGTTATCGGTAGAACAATAGAACTGGCTGAAAGGTTTCACTTCCGGTTTTACACTTTCCCCACCGAAAGCATACAGCTTTCCGTCGTAGTAAATCATGGTGACGTTTTTCAGGTTCGGCAGTGGAAGATTCTGCATTCTTGTTTCCCATTTGTTGTCGCTTGACATACGGTTGAATACTAATGCAGTCGTATCATTAGCTGTAGTACCCTGATTATAGCAAAGGGCTACAGTAGAAGTGATATTGCTGTTGTAAGACGCTGTAGTTGTATTGGAGAAGAAAGGCTTACCTGCTGTAAATTGTGTGAACGGGTTTGTATCTTCTGTCCATACATTTTCTTTATATGTACCACTCTTTCCGCCTTTAACAGCGTAAAGTTCCTTTGTGACATCATTTCCACCAATCAGTATTTCGAATACATCTGTACCTGCGGAGGTAATTTCATTGGTGGTTACATCCAGTTTATAGAGCTTCTTATTGTTAACTGTGCCTGCCAGGAAATAAATATTTTCTGTCCATACAGTAGCAGAGTAAGTATCTATATTTGCGGGTACACTTGCAACGGGAGTCCATGAAGTAGGATTGTCATTTGCTACATCCGAGTATTCAATTTGGGTATTGCTGCCATTTTTCCCGAATACATATACTTTCCCGTTAGCATATACAGCTTTCTGTTCACTTAAATTGGCACTGAATGAATTGTCAAACTTCTTCCATGAGATAGTGTCTGGAACCTGCTGGTGTACGTTGATTTTCACTTTATAAGCCTGTCCGATTGCACCGCTGTAAGCATATACCTTAAATTCAATAGGGGTAACAGTAGACATGGTACGAGTGTCTCCTGAAAAATCGATAGAGTCTGTAGAAGTCCACAACGTATCTTTATCTGTTCCTTTGGGTCTGTAGGCCAGTGCACCGGCGTCGTAAGTCACGCTGGTTATCACTTTGTCAATGTGAGTACCTTATGGGAATGTAGTTTGATTTCAGATTTCTCTTGTCATTTGATTGATGGTGAATGGATATTCTGAGCAATCTAGTGTATCCACATACGCACTATCTTTCCCATCCTTATCTTTCCCTATTCGGTCAATGTTCAATGTACCCAATGAAAATCCTGTAATACTGGTTTCTGAGGTATAAGTGACCTGTTCCACATCATTATCCAAACACGATGTCATTATAGATGTTGCAGCAAAGAGTACTGCAATCAATGGCAAAAACTTTATTTTCATCTGCAAATGAGTTCTTTTAATTACAAGTTGCAAAAGTAGAAAGTTTTTCCTCGATTCCTCGCTTTTAGGGGAAGTTTTATATAAAATTATATTGTTATCTCCTCTTTATCAAGCTCTGTTGCATATTGTCCTGTTTTGTTAAAGGGCATAATACTGTGCAAAAAGTCACTTTTTGCGTACATCGTAAGAACTTTTTGTGGATAAAATTTGTTTATGTACTCTTTATATATCGATATTGTCCTGTATAAAACGGTTTTATGCAATTTGTTTCCTGAAAGAACGGATAATTTTGTAATCCAATAAAAACGAATAAACAACTATGTACAGACAATTAATTTCTAATTCATGGAAAGCATGCCTTCTTTTCGTATGTGTATTCTTTTCCGGTATAACTGTGAAAGCAGATGATAGTTTATACTCTCCTAATAAGAAAATAGGAGTGAGCTGGGATAATCTTGCGAAAGGATTGCGTGTGATTTATAAGAAAGGTGATTCTTCGATTTCGGTAGTTCAGTTAAAGAATCTGGGGATTCAACTTCAGCGTACATCTGGAGACGAATTTAATTATGTGTCTTCTTCCGCCGTGACTCCTGTACGTGAGGATTATACCATGATAACGGGTAAACGCCGTCATTGCACGAACGAGGGAAACCAGCAGATATTTCATTTCAAGAGCGCTCAGAACGTATCGCTGGATTTGGAACTTCGGGTATATGATGACGGTATAGCTTTTCGTTATGTATTTCCCCGCCTGACTAAAGAAATGTGTGTGACTGATGAAACTACAGCTTTTGCTTTTCAGAAAGGAATTACCCGATGGACACAGAAGTTGAATCAGGCCTATGAAGACTTCTATTTGAAAAATAAAGGTCGTGTGCAAGGATATACTGCAGGACAATGGGGATTCCCGGCATTGTTTGAAGTGGCAGATTCTGTTTTTACCCTTATCTCAGAAGCGAATGTTGCGAAAGGTAACTGTGGTTCCTGGCTGAACAATGCTGCCAATGAGTCGACCTATAAAATAGAGATGGCAGAACCGACCAAAGCTTCCGGTAGATGGTGTTCGCCTTGGCGCGTGGCCATTATCGGTTCTCTGGCCGATGTGGTAGAGTCCACTTTAGTGACAGACGTCAGTGAGCCTTGTCGGCTGAGCGATGTTTCCTGGATTAAGTCAGGAGTCGTTTCCTGGATTTACTGGGCTTATAATCACGGTTCAAGAGATTATCAGCTGATAAAGAAGTATATTGATTTTGCGGCAGATTTTCATCTTCCTTACATGTTGATTGATGCGGAATGGGACGAAATGGGGAACGGCGGCAATGTGGAAGATGCCTTGGCTTATGCAAAACAGAAGAAAGTTGCTCCTTTGTTGTGGTATAACTCCTCTACCGCGTGGTGTGCGTTTGGTCCTTTGTATCGTCTGAACAAACCGGAGACACGTCAGAAAGAATTTGCCTGGCTTGAGTCCATGGGTGTGAAAGGAATAAAAGTAGATTTCTTCAGCCAGGACAGTATATCTACGATGAATTATTTTGTGGACATTCTGGAGGATGCGGCTAAATATCATTTGATGGTAAACTTTCATGGAGCTCCTATTCCGCGAGGCTGGCAGCGCACCTATCCTCACATGATGTCAGTGGAAGGAGTATATGGAGCAGAATGGTATAATAATAAGGAAACACTGACTGATAGCGCGGCATGGCATAACTGTACATTGCCTTTTACGCGTAATGTAGTGGGCCCGATGGACTATACTCCTTGTACTTTTACAGACTCTCAGCATCCGCATATCACTTCGAACGGGCATGAACTGGCTCTGTTGGTTGCATTTGAATCTGCTTTGCAGCATTTGGCCGACCGTCCCGAAGGATACCATGCCCAACCAGCTGAAGTACGCTCATTTATCTCTTCACTTCCCACCGTTTGGGACGATACGAAATTGCTGAGCGGTTATCCTTCCAGCTATGTGGTGCTTGCCCGGAAGAGTGGTGATTGCTGGTATATTGCCGGCCTGAACGGAACAAACGAGAAGAAATCGCTTGCTGTAGATTTGAGCTTTATTCAGGGACCTGTCAAAGAAATCACTCTGTATGCCGATGGAAAAGAACGTAATCAGTTTGATATACAGATGCTTTCTGGTTTGAAGAAATCTGTACATGAGGTGGACTGTCTGCCGCGTGGAGGATTTGTGATGAAGGTTAGCCTTGATTGAGTTATAGTTAGGCTATTTATATTTACGTGGAGAATGCCTGATGCTTTTAGAATGAGCGTCAGGCATTTTTTGTGTGTTTTTCAGAGGTGATTGCAGTGACGGTATAAAAGATAGGGAATTATTGATCATTTTGAGGAATGCTTTTGTATAAAAACTGAAATTAAACAGTCAATTCTCTGTTTCACACTGTGGGATATAAAAACCACAGTGTGGGATATATATTTCACAGTGTGAAATACAAATCTCGCACTGTGAAACAGAGAATATGTAAAGTCAAAACAGAGAATTTGTAGAGTAGTTTGGAAGATATAGTAGTAGCTAAAACACGTTTGTCGATAAATTGCAAGAAATATCGATTTTGTTAATCTTTTATCGTTTTTAAGTTTGAATAATGTCGATTTTGTATTATTGAAAGATTCTTTAATCCTATACCTGAGGGGCATGATTAACTAACTTTGCATCGTATAATTTAAATCTAAATAAAGATGAAACACAATTCTATTAGGCAAATGTGGCAAGCCTTGAGAGTATTTATGTTACTCTTTGCTTGTTGTGTGAGTTCCATTGCATGGGGACAAGGAACAAACAGTGTGAAAGGTCACATTACAGACGGAAACGGAGAACCCTTGATTGGGGTAAGTATTCTGGTAAAGAATACAAACAATGGAACTGTAAGTGATTTAGATGGTAATTTTACTCTGTCAGTTAATCCAGGAGACATTTTGCGTGTGACGTATGTAGGGTATGCTTCACAGGAGATTCCTGTAGTTTCGGGCAAAATAATGCGAATTGTTCTTAAAGAAGATACCGAATTGTTGGATGAGGTTGTAGTAGGAGGTTATGGCACTCAGAAGAAAGTGAATTTGACGGGTGCTGTTTCTGCAGTTACCAGTGAGGATCTGATGAACAAGCCGGTGATGAGTACAGCCCAGGCTATTGCAGGTTTGGCACCAGGTCTGAGTGTTGTACAGAATTCTGGACGTCCTGGTACAGGGGCAAATGTGAAGATTCGTGGAACAGGTACTTTCTCCAGTGCCGGTACTGATCCGCTGGTGCTTATAGACGGTTTGTCTGGTAATCTGGATGATGTAGATCCTAATGATATTCAAAGTATTTCTTTCTTGAAAGATGCCGCTTCTGCTTCTATTTATGGTAACAGAGCTGCAAACGGAGTTATTCTGATAGAAACAAAGAAAGGTGCACAGGGAAAAACTGTAGTAACCTATAACAATTCATTTGGCTGGCAGCGGGCAACAGAACTTCCTGATTTTCTTCCGTCTTGGGAATATGCTACGTATTATAATATGGCCATGCAGAACATGAGTAAGCAGGATGCTTATTTGCCGGAGCAGATACAGAAATATAAAGATGGCTCTGATCCGGACAACTATCCGAATGTGAATCATCTGAAGTGGCTGTTGGAAAGCGGTTCAGGTTTCCAGCACCAGCATAATGTAAGCATTCAGGGAGGAAATGCGACGACAAGTTACAATCTCTCTATCGGTTATAGAAATCAGGAAGGACTTACAGCCAAGACGTCTAATGAACGCATGACTGCTCTGTTCTCTTTGAGAAGCCAGTTAAGCAAGTCTCTTACATTGAGTTTGAATATCAATGCTTACAATAACAAATACAATGCGCCGAACGGTGAGCCGACAAGCATTGACGGTATAATAGGTTATGCAGTCCGTGAGGCTCCTATCTATGCAGGACAGAAATCTGATGGAAGCTTTGGGTATCAGGATAATTATAGTCCGGAAGCCTGGCTGGCAAGTGAATCATTTGTGGAGAATGTCAGCCGTAATATAAATGCTTCCGGACAATTAAGATGGGATACTCCGATTAAAGGATTGTCACTGACCGGAAAAGCTGGCGTAACATACTGGACTAAATATGATAAGACTTATCGTGCAGAGACTTATTTTGATGAAAATAAGACGGTCGGTCCTTCTACATTGAATATCTGGACATCAAATAATACGAATACCACTCTGGAAGCTTTAGTAAATTATGAAAAGACGTTCGGCAGTCATGACTTGAAGGTTCTAGCCGGTACCTCTGTAGAACAGACTTCCAATAAAGGTCTGGAGGGTTATCGCAATACCTTCCCTAATAATGCCTTGTATCAGCTTGGAGCCGGTGATGCATCAACTGCCACAAACAACAGTTCTTTGGAAGAGTATGCCTTGGTTTCTTTCTTCGGTCGTGTGAACTATGCGTTTAAGGATAAATATTTGCTGGAGGCTAACCTGCGTTATGATGGCTCTTCCCGTTTTGCGAAAGATAACCGTTGGGGCATTTTCCCTTCAGTTTCTGCAGGATGGAGAATTTCTGAAGAAAATTTCTGGAAAAATACGCGTGCAGGTGAGGTTGTCAATAACTTGAAACTGCGTGCATCGTATGGTGTACTGGGTAACCAGAATATCGGAGTATATCCTTATCAGCAGACATACGATTTGGATCATAATTATCCGTTGGGTAATCCAGCCACTTTGGTCCCCGGTACTTATGTTTCTACTTACCGCAACCAGGATCTTACCTGGGAAAAGACAGCTATCACCAATGTGGGTTTGGACTTCGGGTTGTTCAATAATACGTTAAATGGTAGTATTGAATATTTCTATAAATACACTTCAGACATTCTTGCACCGGTTGAAAAAGCAGGTATTCTTGGGCAGAATGTGAGTGAATCGAATGTAGGTGCAGTATCCAATAAAGGTATTGAAGTAAACTTAAGTTATAACGGACGTATTGGCAGAGATTTCCAGTTTAGTATTGCGCCGAATTTTACATGGGTAAAGAATGCGGTGGAAGAACTGGCAAATGGGGCAACAGAAGAAATCAACAACAACCGTATTGTGGGACAGCCGATAGGTATTATTTATGGCTATCAGACAGAAGGATTGTTCGTTGATCAGGCAGAAATTAATGCGGCTCCTGAACAGTTAGTAGGAAAGAGTGACTTGAAGCCGGGCTATATACGTTATAAGGATATTAGTGGTCCGGACGGTGTACCTGATGGAAAGGTGGATGCTGAATATGACCGTACAGTATTGGGTAGTACTACTCCCAAGTTCTATTATGGCTTGAACCTCTCGGCTTCTTACAAAGGCTTTGATTTCTCCGCACTGTTCCAGGGATTAGGCGGCTATCAGCGTCAGATAGGTTCTTATATGGCTTATGCGTTTTATAACGGCGGACAGATTCAGAGATGGCAGGCTGAAAACTGCTGGACAAAAGAGAATCCAGATAAATGGGCAGAATATCCTCGCATAGAAACGATGAATATGAACCATCCGAACCTGCAGACCTCCGATTACTGGGTACGCAATGCAAGCTTCTTGCGTTTGAAAAACTTGCAGCTTGGCTATACCTTGCCACAGGCATGGACCAAGAAGATTGGTATTGAGAAGTTGCGCGTATATGTAAGTGGTCAGAATCTTTTCAGCTTTAACAGTTTCTATCAGGGATGGGATCCTGAGAATGAAATTGGAACAGGTGATTCTCCTTCTTACTATCCTATTACAGCCATTTATTCGTTTGGGTTTAACTTCAAGTTCTAATTACTATAAATCTATAAAGATATGAAACCGTTATTACAAATATTACATATAGCCAAGTTGTCAGTTTATTCTTTGGCTTTGTCTGGTGTGCTTGTCAGCTGTTCGGATTTGCTGGAGAAAAATCCTCCTTCTGCTATCTCGGACAATACTTTCTGGACAGGTGAGAATGATGCTTATCTGGCATTGGTAGGTTGTTACCGCTTTCAGACAGGTTGGTCCCATGATGATTTTGCAACTCCTCAAGGATTGTTGTATCTTGATTTTGCTGGAGGCAACGGTACGGAAAAAGAGAATTTTACTACTCTGATGGCCAGTTCCAATACAGTTGCGACGAATAGCAATATTGAGTGGTATTGGAAGAATGCCTATACACAGATTGCAAAATACAATAATTTTCTGGCTAATGTCGGGAAATGTCCAATGGATGAAGATACTAGAGAAAAATGGAGTGCAGAAGTAAAAACTTTACGTGCTTATTTCTTGTTTAATCTGGCATTTTATTTTAAAGATGTTCCTATGCCACTTGCACCGTTAACTGTGGAGGAGGCTAATACGATTAAGCAGACAGCCCAGGCAGATGTGTATGCCCAGGTGGAAACTGATTTGAAGGAAGCCGCCAGAATTCTTCCGGACAGTTATGATGCAGAAGAATATGGACGTCTGACAAATGGTGCGGCTAAAGTATTGTTGTCTCGTTTGTATTTGGCTCAGGACCGATGGGGAGATGCCGCTGACATTCTGGATGAAGTAATTATTTCAGGCAACTATCAGCTTGATCGCAGAAATGGAGATGAAAGTTATGAAAAGCTGTTCCAAATAGGAGGCGAATATAGCCCTGAGACTATTTTTTGTATCATGGGTATTGCGGATAAATTTACAAATTCCCGCTATCAATATCTGTATCCGGAATGTGCTTATGGTGGCTGGCATCAGTTTGCTCCTTATAATGAACTGGTAAAAGAGTATTTCTGTACGGATGGAAAAGATATTGATAACTCAGGTGTGTATGATGATAATGATCCTTATGCAAACCGTGAAATAAGATTGTATGCTTCTATTTTCCTTCCTCCGTTGGGCTCTTATCCTGGAACAAAATATAATGATATAACTTATAATTGTTTCCAAGGACCTAATACGGCAGATAGTTACAATCGTTTTCCGTTGTTTAATGGTTATTGCCCAAAGAAAGGTTGTGATCCTTCCATAACGAATAATTTAGGTTCAACGCCTACTTATACTCCTCTTATGCGCTATGCTGAGGTGCTATTGAGTTACTTGGAAGCGTTGAATGAATCTAATCCAGGTGCCGTTGATCAAACAGTGCTTGATTTGACAATCAATGATATACGTAATCGCGTGAAATTGCCAGGATATCAAAAAGGTGATTTGCCGACTCAGGAGGATGTGCGTAAGGCAGTTCGTAAGGAAAGACGGGTAGAGTTGGCTTTTGAGGGATTTAGGTATTTTGATGTACTTCGTTGGGGAATTGCAGAACAGGAGTTGAACCATACGTTTACAGGAGTCAAACTTTCGGATGACCCTAGTGCTCCTAATTACCGTGGAAGTGGTTCTGTAGCCTCTCCGGTAGACCAAAATATGTATTATCAGTTTGAGAAACGTACATGGGCTGCCCATAACCGATATTTCCCTATTCCGCAAAGTGAAAGAAATGTCAATAAGAACCTGGAACAGAATGAAGGATATAACTAATTAATTTTTAGTTTCAATATAGCCGGCGGTATTCTTGGGGAGTAACGCCGGTTGTTTTTTTAAATAAACGATTGAAGTAAGAATAATCATCAAAAGCCAGTTGAAAGGCAATTTCTTTGACTGCCAGTTCCTCTGTGATTAGCAGGAGCTGAGCTTTTTCTATTTTCTTTTGGTTGATATATTGTAAAGGTGTGGTTCCTAATTCTTTTTTGAAAAGGCGGATAAAATGGTCTTTGGAAAGACAAGAGATTTCTGCGAGTTTTTCCAATTCAATGGCCTCATTGAGATGTTTACGGATATATAAAACAGTTTTAGCTATCCGGTTATCTTCCATTTCAATTTTGGATTGTCCTTGTTTAAAAAAACGAGATAGCAGTTGGAATACGATTCCTCTCGATTCTACCTTATCGCAAAATGCCCGTTGTCTGTTTTTTATAAGATTCTGCATGAGTGTTGGATTGTTGTCGTATGTGGTAGGGTCGGACTTTTGCAGAGTCATGTGCGGATTAATTTCACATAAGCGTTTGAATAGAGCCAAATCTAAATCTGTTGCTTCTATCTCGACGGGAAATTTCCAATGGTCTAACCAGTCGTTATCTGAGTAATGATCTTCGTAAATATGCAAGTAGTAATGTACGAAATTAGACTTACAAATATTGGTATGAATAGTAAACGCAGGGATGAAATACATGTGTTTGGGTGATAACGTATATATTCCATCAGGAAGTTCTATTTGAGCACTTCCTTCCGTAACGTAATATAGACGTGTAAATGGACTGTTTACATTTTTCCAGTTCCAATCTGCATTGTGAACAGCTAATCCTACGTTCAGGACTAATGGGTGCATTTGTTCTACTTGTAGATTCATAGGTATAGATTATTAATTTGCCATAAAAGTAATAATTATTTTTCGTGTAGATGATTTTTGATAAATCTTTTATCCGATAAAAATCGATATTGTACCAGTAAAATTATTTAAAATACTCCTTTTGTCGATATTAGCCTATAAACTCTCATTTTAATCCTATTCTTTTGGGGCTATTCTCCGTACATTTGTTTATATAAATTGTCAGATAATAATACTTATGAAAACAAGACTCTTATTAGCTTCTTTATTTTTATCTATGGCCGGATTGTCGGCACAGACTTATCAGGTACCGGTATCAGAACAGGATGAACCGATGATGAAAGGAAAGTTTGAACCCACGTGGAGTTCATTGGAAAACTATCAGGTGCCGGAATGGTTCCGTAACGTGAAATTTGGTATATGGGCCCATTGGGGGCCGCAGTGTGTGGAAGGTTCAGGCGACTGGATGGCTCGTTCCATGTATATGGAGGGTACTCGTGAATATGAATATCATGTAAAACACTACGGACACCCGTCGGAAGTGGGTTTCAAGGATATTATTCCCTTGTGGAAGGCGGAAAACTGGGATCCGGACAAGCTGGTAGCCTTTTATAAGAAAGTAGGTGCCCAGTACTTTTTTGCTTTGGGAAATCATCATGATAACATGGACTTGTGGGACAGTAAGTATCAGCCCTGGAATTCAGTGAATATGGGGCCGAAGAAAGATATTCTGGCCGGATGGGAGAAAGCGGCAAGAAAATACGGATTGTATTTTGGAGTCAGCTTGCATGCCGACCATGCGTGGAGCTGGTATGAGCCTTCTCAGCGTCATGACACGAAAGGTCCGAAGAAAGGAATTCCATACGATGGAAAACTGACCAAGGCAGACGGAAAAGGAAAATGGTGGGAAGGATATGATCCGCAGGATTTGTATGCACAGAACCATCCATTGAGTGAGAACAGCTGGGACAACGGAATGATTCACCGTCAGTGGGCATGGGGCAATGGAGTTTGTGTGCCGAGCCAGGAATATTGTACAAACTTCTATAATCGTACACTCGATGTGATCAATCGCTATAACCCCGATTTGCTGTATTTTGATGTGACAGTAGCACCTTTCTATCCGGTGAGTGACGCGGGATTGAAGATTGCAGCTCATTTCTACAACCACAATATGGCTACTCACAAAGGGAAACTGGAAGCGGTGATGTTTGGTAAGATTCTTGATGAAAATCAGCGAAAAGCACTGGTGTGGGACGTAGAGCGCGGTGCTCCCAATAAAATTATCGATCAGCCGTGGCAGTCATGCTCCTGCATTGGCGGATGGCATTACAATACGTCTATTTACGAGAAAAACGAATATAAATCAGCGGCATACGTAGCTAAACTGTTGGTAGACATTGTGAGCAAGAATGGAAATCTGTTGCTGAGCGTACCTCTGCGTGCAGATGGAACTTTCGATGAAAAAGAAGAGAAAACCCTGAATGAATTTGGGGCATGGATGAACATTAACAAGGAAGCTATTTATGATACTCGTCCGTGGGTAGTGTTCGGGGAAGGCCCGATTGCAGAAGAAGATATCCCACTCAATGCCCAGGGATTCAATGAAGGTTCTTACAGTCAGGCAGGAGCAAAGGAAATCCGTTTCACACAGACTCCGAAGTATTTGTATGCTACTGTGCTGGCATGGCCGGCAGACGGAAAGGTAAACATCAAGTCACTGGCTGCAGACAGTAAACTTTATGAGGGAAAGATTCGTAAGGTGGAATTATTGGGATACGGTAAAGTCGATTTTGTCCGTACCGCCGAAGGCTTGTCGGTTACGCTTCCTGCACAGCCGTTGAATCAGATTGCTCCCGTATTGCGAATCGCGAAATAATAAAATGTGGTAAGATGGAAGGATATAGAGTAAAAGAGTACGGTATGCCCGTCAAGCGGTATTGTCAGGCATTGGATTTGAAAAATAATCCGGAACTGATAGCGGAATACCGGAAGATACATAGTCGTGAAAAAGCCTGGCCGGAAATTCGGGCGGGAATCCGTTCAGTGGGGATACTGGAAATGGAAATCTATATCGTAGGCTGCAAGTTGTTCATGATTGTGGAAACACCGCTTGATTTTGACTGGGATAGCGCGATGAAACGCCTGGCACAGTTGCCCAGACAGACAGAATGGGAAGACTATGTAGCGCGTTTTCAGGAATGTGTGCAGGGAAGCAGCTCTGCCGAGAAATGGCAGTTGATGGAGCGTATGTTTTATTTGTATGAATCTTAAAAAGTTATCACTATGGAATACCATGAAATAGGAAAGACGGGGATGAAGGTATCCTCTTTGAGTTTCGGAGCTTCTTCTTTGGGGGGAGTCTTCCATGACATTAAAGAAAAAGAAGGATTGGAAGCGGTGTTTACCGCCATTGATTTGGGGATGAATTTTATTGATGTGTCTCCTTATTACGGACATTATGAGGCTGAAACGGTATTAGGAAAGGCCCTGAAGGAGATTCCTCGCGACAAGTATTATCTCTCAACGAAGGTAGGACGTTATGGAAAAGACGGGATAAATACCTGGGATTATTCCGGGAAGCGGGCTACGGAGAGCGTGTACGCAAGTATGGAACGCCTGCATGTGGACTATATCGACCTGATTAATGTGCACGACATTGAGTTTGCCGATTTGAATCAGGTGGTTAATGAGACTTTACCGGCTTTGGTGGAGTTAAGAGAGAAAGGGGTAGTAGGTCATGTGGGTATCACCGACTTGCAACTGGAGAATTTGAAATGGGTGATTGACCATTCGCCGGCAGGAACGGTAGAGTCGGTGCTGAACTTCTGTCATTATTGCTTGTGCGATGACAAGCTGGTCGATTTCCTGGACTATTTTGAGTCGAAAGGTATCGGGGTAATCAGTGCCTCTCCATTGTCTATGGGCTTGCTGACCGAAAGAGGTGTACCATCATGGCACCCGGCTCCTCAGTCGTTGGTAGAGGCTTGCCGAAAGGCCATGGAGCATTGCAAGAGTAAGAATTATCCGATAGAAAAACTGGCCATGCAGTATGCCGTGAGCAATCCGCGCATTGCTACGACGTTGTTCAGTACGGCCAATCCGCAGAATGTGAAGAAGAATGTGGCTTACATAGAGGAACCGATGGATGAAACTTTGGTGCGTGAAGTGCGTGAAATTATCGGCGACCAGTTCCGTGTAAGTTGGGCTAATTCTTAAAGGAGGAATTTGTATATGGGGTTTATAATAATCGATGCACATTCTCATTTGTGGTTAAAACAGGATGCGGTGGTTGAAGGACTGCCTATCCGCACTTTGGAGAATGGAAGGTCATTGTTCATGGGGGAAGTGAGACAGATGCTTCCCCCGTTCATGACCGATGGAGTAAACAGTGCCGAAGTGTTCTTATCTAACATGGACTATGCGCAGGTGTCTGCGGCCGTGGTGACGCAAGAGTTTATCGACGGGTTTCAGAATGACTATTTAGCCGAGGTTACAGTCCGTTATCCCGACCGTTTCTTTGTATGCGGAATGTGTGAGTTCCGTAAGCCGGGCTATCTGGATCAGGCGCGTCAGCTTATTGCACAGGGATTCAAGGGGATTAAGATTCCTGCACAGCGTTTGTTGCTCAAAGAGGGGCGTGTAAGATTAAACTGTGAGGAAATGATGCAGATGTTCCACCTGATGGAGCAGAACGGGGTGCTACTTTCCATTGATATGGCTGACGGAGATACACAGGTGGGCGAACTGGAGGAGGTAATTCAGGAGTGCCCGAAATTGAAGGTGGCCATCGGACATTTCGGTATGGTAACCCGTCCTCAGTGGAAGGAACAGATCAAGTTGGCTCGTCATCCTCATGTACGTATTGAATCGGGAGGGATTACCTGGTTGTTCAATGACGAGTTTTATCCGTTTAAGGGGGCGGTAAGAGCTATCCGTGAGGCTGCTGAGCTGGTCGGCTTTGAGAAACTGATGTGGGGGTCGGATTATCCGCGTACCATAACGGCCATTACTTACCGTATGTCGTACGACTTTGTGAGCAAATCCGATGAATTGACAGAAAGAGAGAAAGCACTCTTCTTGGGAGAAAATGCCCGCAGTTTCTATGGTTTCCATAATCTGCCGGAGCTTCCTTACATTAAGAATATGTCGGAATAAACAAATGGGGAAATGATGAAAAACAATAATAGCTATAAATTACCGCTTGCACTGGTTTTCAGTCTGTTCTTTTTGTGGGCTATTAGCAGTAACCTGTTGCC
>OGII01001265.1_pt1 | contig 18310 bp, 18 predicted proteins | sample 1571701 | NCBI WGS metagenome assembly OGII01 (sample SAMEA2581950, study PRJEB24529) | metagenome | biome: Human gut stool | place: China | collected 2011
GGAATTATAATTGATGCATTATCAAAGATTATATTGTAAGATTGGCAATTTAACATATTAATATTAATCTCCGGTTATTGGGAGTGTATCTTTCAGGATACATTTTTGATAATCGGAGATTTTTTTATTGAATTAGAAATAAAACAGTGATAGAATAACTTTTAGAAAGATACTTTATAAAAGTTTAACATGAGTTGAAAAAGGAGGTAGTGTTTTTGCAGAGTGTATTGGATGTTGGATTTAAGAAATATGGCAGAGTTATTGCTGATATTGATACCAGTGAAATAGTGAAACTTATGGATTCATATGATATGCCGGAAGATGTTGTGTATGTTGCAGGCGATGAAAAGCTTGAAAATACAAAGATTCATAAGGTAATGGAAGAGAGTATATATGGTGGATGTCCTGTACAGACAGGGTATTGTAATGGACATAACCAGAAACTTAATGCACTGGAATATCACAGAAGTTCAGAAGTTAATATTGCGGCAACAGATATGATTCTGTTGCTTGGTAGCAGAGAAGATGTGAAAGACGATTTTACATATGAGACATCTAAGGTTGAAGGATTTTTTGTGCCTGAGGGAACTGCTATTGAGGTGTATGCAACAACTCTTCATTATGCACCATGCGGTGTGGACGGACAGGGCTTTAAGTGCATAGTTGTACTTCCAAAGGGAACTAATCTTGAAGTAGTTAATACTCATGCAACGGCAGAAGATAAGCTGCTTGCGGCATCTAATAAATGGCTGATAGCCCATGAAGATGCCCATATAGATGGAGCATTTAACGGCTTAAGAGGAGATAACATAGCAGTATAGGTTAAGGAGGATAAGTTATGAATAATACACCAGTTATGAAAATCGGTATTGTTGCAGTTTCAAGAGACTGCTTTCCAGAATCACTTTCAGTTACAAGAAGACAGAATCTTGTAAAGGCATATGAAGCAAAGTATGGCAAGGGGGATATCTATGAATGTCCGGTATGTATCGTTGAGAGTGAGATACATATGATGCAGGCACTTGAGGATATTAAGAATGCAGGATGTAATGCACTCTGTGTATATCTTGGTAATTTCGGACCTGAGATTGCTGAGACAATGCTTGCAAAAAATTTCAACGGACCTAAGATGTTCATTGCGGCAGCAGAGGAGACATCAGCTAATGGAGGTCTTGTTCAGGGACGAGGCGATGCTTATTGTGGAATGCTTAATGCAAGCTATAATCTTAAGCTTCGTGGAGTTAAAGCATATATTCCGGAGTATCCTGTTGGAACAGCAGAAGAATGTGCAGATATGATTCATGAATTCATACCTGTAGCAAAGGCGGTATACGCATTAAGCAATCTTAAGATTATCAGCTTTGGTCCAAGACCTAACAATTTCCTTGCATGTAATGCACCAATCGCAGGTCTATATAATCTTGGTGTTGAGATTGAGGAAAATTCAGAACTTGATTTATTCGAGAGCTTTAATAAGCATGCAGGAGATGAAAGAATTCCTGATGTTGTAAGGGATATGGAAAAAGAGCTTGGTACAGGAAATAAAAAGCCTGAAATCTTAAGCAGACTCGCACAGTATGAGCTTACATTAACTGACTGGGTTAAATCACATAAGGGCTCAAGAAAATATGTTGCAGTAGCAGGTAAATGCTGGCCGGCATTCCAGACACAGTTCGGATGTGTTCCTTGTTATGTCAACTCAAGACTTACTTCAAGAGGAATACCTGTATCATGCGAGGTTGATATATATGGTGCATTGAGTGAATTTATCGGAGAAGTTGTAAGTGACGATATTGTTACACTTCTTGATATTAATAATACAGTTCCAGCAGATATTTACAATGAGGATATCGCAGGCAGATATGCATATACACAGAAGGATACATTTATGGGATTCCATTGTGGCAACACTGCATCAAGCAAATTGTCATTCTGCGAGATGAGAAACCAGATGATTATGGCACGTTCACTTCCTGAAGAAGTTACTAATGGTACACTTGAAGGGGATATCGTTCCGGGAGATATCACATTTTTCAGACTCCAGAATTCATCAGATAACAAGCTTTCCGCTTACATAGCACAGGGTGAAGTTCTTCCGGTAAGAACACGTTCATTTGGTGCAATAGGTATATTTGCTATTCCAGAGATGGGAAGATTCTACAGACATGTGCTTATTGAAGGCAATTTTCCACATCATGGTGCAGTTGCATTCGGACATTTTGGAAAGACACTTTTTGATGTGTTTAAGTATATCGGTGTTGAGAATGTGTCATTCAACCAGCCTAAGGGCATGCTTTACAAGAGCGAGAACCCATTTGCATAAACAGGTGCGGTTATAGATATATGATTGTGGAAAGGAGTCTGGCATGAATTATATAGGAATTGACCTTGGAACTTCGTCGGTCAAGATTGTTCTTATGGACACAGCAGGACATATTATTGCAAATGTGTCTAAGAGTTATCCGATTGATTACCCTAAAGCCGGCTGGTCAGAGCAGAATCCTTATGACTGGTATGATGCTTGTATAGAAGGCATGAAGGAGCTGCTTGACGGACAGGATGAATCAACAGTTGGTGGTATCAGCTTTGGTGGACAGATGCATGGACTTGTTATTCTTGATAAGAATGATGAGGTTATTAGACCGGCTATTTTATGGAATGACGGAAGAACAACGAAGCAGTGTGAGTACCTGAATGAAGTGATAGGCAGGGATAAGTTATCAGAATATACAGCAAATATTGCATTTGCAGGTTTCACAGCACCTAAGATATTGTGGGTAAAAGAGAATGAACCGGATAATTTTGCTAAGATAGACAAGATAATGCTTCCAAAGGATTATATTGCGTACCGTCTTACAGGTGTGCATTGTACAGATGTTTCAGATGCTTCGGGCATGCTGCTGTTTGATGTGAAGAATAGGCGTTGGTCGCGCCAGATGCTTGATATATGTGGCGTGACAGAGGCACAGATGCCACGCATCTTTGAAAGCAGTGAGTGTGTTGGTACGGTAAAGAAGAATATTGCTGATGAGCTTGGAATAGGATGTGAAGTAATTGTTGCAGCCGGTGCAGGTGATAATGCAGCTGCTGCAGTAGGCACTGGTACTGTCGGTGACGGACACTGCAATATTTCTTTGGGAACAAGCGGCACGATATTCATTTCAAGCAAGGAATTCGGAGTGGATTCCAATAATGCACTTCATTCTTTCGCACATGCGGATGGAAAATATCATCTTATGGGCTGTATATTAAGTGCAGCATCTGCTAACGGCTGGTGGATGGACAAGATACTCGGAACTAATGATTACACAGGTGAACAGTCGCAGATAACAGATGATGACCTTGGCAATAATAATGTGTATTTCCTTCCATATCTGATGGGTGAGAGATCACCGCATAATGACGAATTTGCAAGAGGTACATTTATAGGAATGACAATGGATACTGAGCGTAAGGATATGACACAGGCAGTTCTGGAAGGCGTTGCATTTGCAATAAGGGACTGCTTCGAGGTTGCTAAGAGTCTTGGTATAAGAGTGGAGTCAACCCGTATGTGCGGTGGTGGCGCTAAGTCAGAACTGTGGTGTAAGATTATGGCTAATGTACTTGGAATTCCTGTGGAACTGTTAGAGTCAGAGGAAGGTCCTGCTATGGGTGCGGCAATGCTTGCCATGGTTGCAGCCGGGGAGTATAATTGCGTTGAAGATGCGTCTAATGCTCTCGTTAAAGTACGAAAGACAATAAGACCAGACGAGAAGATAATAGAAAGATACGAGGATAAGTACAATAAGTTCAGATGTATCTATCCTGCAATAAAGAATGTGTTCAGAACAATTAATGAGTGATTATACGAGGAGAATTTTATAATGAAGTTTTTTATTGATACTGCAAATGTTGAGGATATCCGTAAGGCTAATGACATGGGAGTTATCTGTGGAGTAACTACTAATCCATCTCTTATTGCCAAAGAAGGAAGAGATTTCAAGGAAGTTATAAAGGAGATTACATCTATTGTTGACGGACCTATAAGTGGCGAGGTTAAGGCTACTACAGAGGATGCAGAAGGAATGATTAAAGAGGGAAGGGAGATTGCAGCAATCCATCCTAACATGGTTGTTAAGATTCCTATGACAGTTGAAGGTCTTAAGGCTACTAAGGTGTTATCATCTGAGGGAATAAAGGTTAATGTTACATTAATATTCTCAGCTAATCAGGCACTTTTAGCTGCAAGAGCAGGTGCAGCATATGTGTCTCCTTTCCTTGGAAGACTTGATGACATATCACAGCCTGGAATTAATCTTATTCAGGATATTGCAGATATATTTGCAAACTATGACCTCCAGACAGAGATTATCTGTGCAAGTGTAAGAAATCCAATACATATTACAGACTGTGCACTTGCAGGAGCTGATATTGCAACAGTACCATATAAGGTAATCGAGCAGATGGTTCACCATCCGCTTACAGATGCAGGAATTGAGAAGTTCAAGAAAGATTATATTGCTGTATTTGGCGAATAATGTAACTGACACACAAGTTAACCGGGATTAAGCGAGAGGTAATGGATGGATTCATCACAGAAACTAACGAACACGGATGTAAAAAAACTTAATAAAAACCGTATATTCAGACTGATATATAATTCGGATAAGATATCAAGGCAGGAGATAGCAGACCAGTTAGGTCTGTCTCTGCCGACGGTCAATCAGAATCTTAAGATGCTCATGGAAGATGGGCTTATAGAATATGTTGGCAATTTCACTTCAACGGGTGGAAGAAGGGCACAGGCAATTACTATTAATAATAATGCAAGAAAAGCTATCAGCGTGAATATCAAAGCTGACTATATTAATGTAGATGTAGTCGGGCTTAAAGGCCAGATTATATACAGTATGGCTGTTAAAGCACATTTTAGTAAAAGCAGCGCATATATTGAGAAGCTTACTGATGCGGTAAGACATGCAGCGGATTATGTTGGAGCAGACGCAGATGACATTCTGGGAGTTGGCATTACAGTTCCGGGAATACTTGATGATGAAAAGCAGATTCTTATTTCAGCTCCACCATTAAAAGCTAAGAACTATGATTTTACAAAGCTTATATCAGCTATTGATTATCCAGTCGTAGTGATGAACGATGCGAGGGCAGAGGCATACGCAGACCACTGGTTTAATGGAAAGCCTCAAGATGAGAAAATATATATTATGCTTGGTGAAGGTGTCGGAGGTGCATATATTAACGCTTCTGCAATCAGAAATGGTGTTCATAACCGTGGCGGCGAATTTGGACATATGGTTATTCACCCAGGTGGCAAACAGTGTCTGTGTGGTAAGAAGGGCTGTCTTGAAGCATATGTTTCTGAAAAAGTATTATCATCAGAGCTTAATATGACACTTGACAATTTCTTTGAACTGGCAGCGCAGGGAAATAAGAATAATTCCAATGTGTTAGATGAATATATGGACAATCTGGCTCTTGGAATTAATAACATATACACGATGATGGACTGTGATATTGTTCTTGGCGGAACAGTTGCACCATATCTTAAGCAATATGATAATAGTATTAAAGAACGTCTTGTTAATGATTATTCCTTTGATACTGATGCGGATTATTTAAGAATATCAGATGGTGGTGGCAGAAAATCAGGGCTTGGTGCAGCATTAAGCTTTGTCGCCAGATTTATTGATGGTGTGGAATAATGAAAGCTTATAAGATAGCGTGAAGTAGTGATTCTTGCTGCATGAGTGCTGAATGCTATGATGCGTCAGAGGGTTGCATAAGCTTGGAATGCCTCTGTGTTTACCTATAAAAAAGATGTAAAGTGTGTGATTTATAGGTGAATTTCAAACCTGACTATTAAGATAGATAAAAATAATGCTTAAAATACCTATAAGGAGTCGATTAATGACTTCTTATAGGTATTTTTTTGCTTTGAAGAAGAATTTTTGCTGAAATTGATAGAAAAACTCCTATAAATTAGTTTAAATAATGATTCTTATAGGTTCAGTCATGAGAAAAAGGTATTTACGGGCTGAAAAAGCGTGAATTATATGAAAAGTTACCTATAAATCAACAGGTATGAGGATTCTTATAGGACGGAAGCGGAAATAAACACATAAATAAAGCAAGAATTGCTTGACAAATGCGTGCATACACTGTATATATGTATATATACAGTGTATGCACAAAAATAGTATATCAGGTGTATAGCTGTTATGTGTAAGACTGTGTTTTGGGGAGGCAGAAGAATGATTTCTTTGAGTGGAGTTAATAAGAGATTAGGAAGTTTCAGACTGAAGGACATCTCAATAGAGATTCCTGATGGATACATATGTGCACTTGTGGGGCAGAATGCGTCAGGAAAGACTACTCTTATTAAGATGATACTGGGGCTTTGCAGACCGGACGATGGAACGGTTGTAATTGATGGATTGAATTATCAGGAAGCGGAAAGCGAGAAGAGAATCCGTGATATTACAGGAATAGTACCAGTCAATGAACTTATGAATTCAGAACTTTCACTTTTAGAGAATGGAAGATGTTATGGCAGGTTTTACAGCAGATATGACGAAAGAATCTACATGGAGTATCTTGAACGGTTTGGACTTGATAGAAAGATAAAGTTTGGAAAATTATCGAAGGGACAGAAGATAAAGGCACAGTTTGCATTTGCATTATCAACAGACCCAAAGTATCTGATACTTGATGAACCGACAGCTAATTTTGATCCTGATTTTAAACAGGATTTCCTGAATGTGATTATGCAGTTTATGGAAAGCGGTAAGAAAAGTGTGATTATTGCATCACATATACTGGATGAATTAGACAGGATTGCAGATTATCTTATATATCTTGATAAGGGAGAACTTGTATATTCAGGAGATATAGAAAGCTTCAGGGATAAGTACAGGATAATATCAGGAGAAACCTATAAAGTGAAACTTCTTAAGCAGGAAGACATCATACATGCAGAGGACAGGAAATACGGAACTAAAGCACTTGTAGTCAATCATGGATATTCAAAGTATGATGGTGCACTTACGGTAACAGTTCCGACACTGGAAGAATTCATGTATCATTACAGTAAAAGAGGTGAAAGTGTAATATGAAATACTTAATGAGGGATTATATATATGGATGGCATTGGGAGAATTTCAAGGCATCATATGAACACGGAAATTCAGCAATATTTAATTTTTTAGCGGTACAGCTTATATTTGTGGCACAGATTATTAAAACAGCCGGATTGGCTCGATTAGTAATTGCTTCAGGGTATTTTATATCTCTTGCTATCTGCTGTCTTTCAATATTCACACACCCTGCCGAATTAAGAACAATGTATTATGTATGCCCGCTTACAACCAATGAGCGTGAAAAGTTGGTGAGAAACTCTTATATCTTCAGAGTGGCAGTACACATGCTGATACTGACGATTGGCAATATATTTATGATGATGGCAGTAAGATTCAGTGCGTCTGTATTTATATATATTACTATAAATGCATTTATAATCAGCACGCTGCTTCCATATGGCAAAAAAGATGGATTGTTATCATATGTTATGGCACTTATAATTATATGTACAATTACTGACTGCTGGCAGTTTGATATATTAATGAGTTCATTTACGCCGATTATTGAAGAACGTTTTTTATATTCAATAATGGTGCTTATAGAGTTTCCAGTATGCATAGGTTATGCAAGGCAGGTAAAAAGAAAGCTTAAGTCAGCGGCAGTTTATGAAGAGGTGGTTTTATGAGCATTAATATAAATATCCTGCCACAGGGAACGCTTGCAATATACGAGCAGATAATAATGCAGCTTAAGAATGCGATAATAACCGGAGAACTGAAATCCGGCGAGGCACTTCCTTCAATAAGGGCATTGGCAGCAGACCTGCAGGTTAGTGTGATAACAACCAAGAGGGCTTATGAAGAACTTGAAAAAGAGGGGCTTATCCGCTCGGTTGCAGGAAAAGGATTCTATGTGTGTGAATACAACACAGATTATCTGAAAGAAAAGCAGCTTATGATGATAGAAAAGAGAACTCAGGAAATCATATATGAAGCAAAAAATGCAGGGCTTTCCTGTGATGATTTAGTGGATATGATTCGCACTTTGTATGAGGAGAAATAGAAATGGACAATATTGCATTGGAGTTTAAAGATGTAACAGGAAAAGGCTTTGGATTTAAGCTTAAGAATGTCAGTATGACACTGGAAAACGGCTACATATATGCGGTCACAGGAAAGAACGGAGCAGGAAAAACGACATTGTTTAACTACATTTTAACAGAGAAAAAAAGATATACAGGCAGCATAAAGCTGTCCGGTTACGAGCTTGCTGGAAATCATGCAAAAGCAATGGAAATCACCGGGCTGGTGTCAGAGGATAATGTATTCTTCGAGAACCGTACTGGAAAGCAGAATGCTGATATACTGGGACTTGTGTATGATGATTTTGATGTGGAACTGTTTAATGAATGTATGAAAAAGATGAATGTCGGCACTGCAACGACATTGTGGCGTATGTCAAGAGGTGAGCGTATGAAGTTCCAGCTTGCGTTTGCAATAGCACATCACAGCAGGCTGTATCTTCTTGATGAAGCAACAGCAGGCATGGATGCAGTGTTTAAGATAGAATTATTTGACATGTTAAGAGAACTTATAGCACAGGAATGCTGTGTGATTATGATAACACATGACATGACAGAGATTATGAAGAATACGGATTATGTGGCAGTTATGGAGGGCGGCAGACTGGGAGAGTTCAGCGAAAGTATTGAATGCACAGTGTGAGAACAGCACAGGAAAGAGGAGAAAATGACTATCAAAACAGATATCAAACAGCAGGAAAAATTAGAAAAGTTCTTTAAAGAAGAAAATACATGGTTTCCGGATAATGTAGGAGAGAAGTTTCTGGCCATATTTTTCTTCATAATATCAGGAATATTAGCATGTGCACCTAATAAAATGATAGATTTCAGTGATTTGAACAATGACATGAAGGTTGTTCTGATTGGGTACATGTTTTACATTCTTGGCGTGACATATATGGTCATGAAATACAAATCTTATCAGGAAGCATACAGCACTAACAGAAAAAGAATAACAACAAGAGAACTGCTGAAAAACATGCCGATAGACAGGATGCAGCTATGGATATTCATAACAAAAAAGAAAATAAAACCATGTGCAGTAATGACTGCGATAATAATAGCCATAAGAATAATAATAACATTGGCAGCCTATAGAAACATTTATCTATCAGACATACTGATGGTGCTGGTATTTAATCTGATTGTACCCGTCCTGATAGCGTAGTGGCTGTGTCCTATAAGAAATATGTTATATACTCACTTATAGGTAGTATCTCATATATTTCAACATAACCATGCTAATAAATAATGTTCCCTCTTAGTTCTGTCCTATAAGACTTATCATAATCTCATTTTTATAGGCAAAATTCCCACTGGTTTCATCAAAGAGTATTTCCGAAAGCAAAAAACTACCTATAAGAAGTTTTATAAACAACTTTTTATAGGTAGTTACATAATTAATTCACGTTTATTTTAATAGATGAACCCATAATCTGCCTATAAGAAACACATATATGAATGTTTTATAGGAAATAAGTCTATGGTATCACTCATCAGGCATGTATAATGAATCTACATCAGTCTTGGATTATATGCCCCCGCTTTTATTACTGATTTTTAGATTCATTGCACTCATAAGTCCTCTCACTGATAATAAACCTAGGTCTATTCTTGACCTCCATATATATCTTCCCGATGTATTCCCCGATAACCCAGAGGCACATAAGCTGTATTCCGCCCATGAAGCATACGATACATACTGTACTTGCCCAGCCGGTTACTGTGTTGCCGAGCAGGTTGTCAACGACAGCCCATATAACACCGATGAAGCTGAGAATTGAAACGATAATACCAAGTGACATAACAAGACGGAGTGGTTTTACACTAAGGCTTGTTATGCCGTTTAATGCAAGGTTAAGCATTTTGCTGAAAGGATAGTGCGACTTTCCGGCAAGTCGTTCGCTTCTTGAATAATATACGCTTGTACTTTTAAAACCGACAAGCGGGATAAGCCCACGAAGGTACAGATTAGTTTCCTTGAATTGTGCCAGTTCATTAATCACACGCTTTGATAAAAGCCTGTAATCGGCATGGTTATATACAGTTTCTGCGCCAAGCTTTGCCATGATTTTATAGAAGCCTTTGGCTGTGTTTCTTTTAAAAAATGTATCTGTTGAACGGTCATTTCTTACACCATAGACGATATCACAGCCATCGTGGTAAGCGTCAACCATATCTTCCATTGCATGAATGTCATCCTGTCCGTCGCAATCTATAGATATAGTCATATCAGCATACTGGGATGCCTCCATAAGACCGGCAAGTACACTGCTCTGGTGTCCGCGGTTGCGGCTCTGGCTTATTCCGATGAAATGCTTATCCTTCTTTGATAAATCCGTAATTATATCCCATGTACTGTCAGAACTTCCATCATTGACAAACATTATTCTGCTGTCAGAATTGATTTTGCCGGCTTTGATAAGATGGTTAAGTTCATCAAGAAACATGCCTGAAGTAACAGGCAGAACCTGTTCCTCATTGTAGCATGGAATTACAATATATAAACAATCAGGTCTGTTCATAAAAACCTCCCGTTAAAGTTTTTGCTGTTCAATAGTGTATTCCCTGTATTGCCTGTAACTCTTATTATCCTGATTAAGAATAATAAAACGGTTGAATATAATTGCTATGAATAAAAGAATTACAGCGAATACACCACATTTGTATAAATACTTCTTTGAGACTGAGGACAGTTTCTTTGCCATGCTGTAAAAACCAATAATACTAAGAGGCAGTAACAGCATGAAATAAGGAAGCGTGTACTGGCATTTGCCTTCCCAGAACAGGTGGAATATGAAACCGCCTATAAAAGTAAGCGGAAGCACAGCAGCACCTGCGAAAGTACCTTCAATAAGTGTATTCACAGCATAAAGCATACTTCCAAATAAAATAATACTCTGCATTATATTAAGAAATGCGATAAATGTTGAACTTCCCTTTAGTGAAAGAATATCCGAGATAACAGGGCTTTTCTCAATATCACTGCTGCGGACATTGGTTATCCAGAAACACTGGAATTCAGGGTTATTCCACTGAGAGGCAACTTTCTTCGAAAGAAATGATGTAAATGCTTTGTGGTCGTTTTTATATGTGTCAATATAACCTTTAATCTCTGCTTTAGAAACCTCAGCTTCTTTCTTAGTATCGTAATCGTTATTCTCGTAAAATGCAGCAATACGCCCGCTGTACCAGCCGTCTGCATAAACATTGCCATCAGATGGGTGAAGTCCCATTGCAATCCATGTCCAGCTTGAAGCACCGCTTCCAAGATTGCAGCCGGAAATCTTTTCGATAACAAGCTTTGGAACAATGGCCTGAATTGCAAATCCTGCAATTACGGCACATGTAACAAGAATAATCTGTATATTTCTGTGTCTTAGTGCTTCTGCAACCGTATAGATTATGAGCGCAATCATGAATATAAGATAATTATTCTTAACCATAACGCTTAACATCATGGAAACAGCACTTATAACAATATATGAAATCTTAAAGCTGTTAAATTCTTTAAGGCTGTCAATAAAAAGCATTGTGTATTTGAAAGCGGAAGTGGCAAAGAATAATCCTGCAACATTGCCATATATGAATACGCTGTAGAGAGTCCATGGGAAAAACAGAATTCCCAGTATAATAGTGGACAGGCTTGCAATCCGCGGAAGCTTTAAAATCCCAAGTATGTCAGAAAACATCTTGTAAGTGAATACAATCATCACAACATTAAGAAGCTGCCAGAATAAGTAATTATAGTCACCAACTATGAAACCTATAATGTATTCAATGAACAGAAGCCCAATCTGGTTAGTGTATTTTGCTATATAGCCATTGTACCGGAATGCCGAATAATCACCGTTTCTAAGTCCTCTTGCAGCATCAAGCACATAATACTGGTCAGCGCCTGCATTACTCTGCGTAAGCAGAACCCAGGCAGCACCGCTTATACCAATTATAATAAGACATATATTGCGGATTCGTATAAATGTTTTCTCGTTATTGGAAAGATAACTGTTAATTCTGGTGAAAATGTTATTTCTCACAAGATAAAAGGCTGCAGCAATAAGAACTACAAGTATGATTATATGAAGCCATGCATGGTCTCCTGTGTAATAAGTGTGTTCACTTGCATCAGATGTCAGTCTGCTCGTACTGAAAATGCTTAGCAGAAACAGCCATATGTTAATAATAAGAAACAGACCTAAAACAATATATCTGTATACTGAATAAAGAGTTTTAGACATAATATTCTTCCCCCAGTTGGAATTAATGAAATACTAATCTAAATAATAACATATGATTACATCTATTGAAAGTTGTAAAATCAAATGATTTTGATTATAATGTAGTCATATTTTTTTTGGAGGATATAAACAATGATAGCTGATTCAATGGTTTCTTTAGTAAAAAACAGTTCGGTAATCCGTGCAATGTTCGAGGAAGGCAACAGACTTGCCAAGTTATACGGAGCAGAAAATGTGTATGATTTCTCACTTGGTAACCCTAATGTTCCAGCACCTGCAGAGGTTAATGAAGCAGTTAAGGATATAGTAGATAATGAAGAATCAACATTTATACATGGCTATATGAGTAATGCAGGATATGAGGATGTGAGACAGACTATAGCTGAGTCACTTAATAGAAGATTCGGAACACATTTTAACCATACTAATATTGTAATGACTGTTGGAGCAGCAGGCGGGCTTAATACAATATTCAAGACATTACTTAATCCGGGCGAAGAGGTTATGACATTTGCGCCATTCTTTGGTGAATACAGGAATTATGTAAGCAATTTTGGTGGAAAATTAGTCGTTGTTTCACCTAATACTGTGGATTTCCAGCCTAAGCTTGACGAGTTTGAAGCAAAGATAACACCTAAGACAAGAGCTGTTATCGTTAATAATCCTAATAACCCGACAGGTGTTGTATATTCAGAGGATACTATAAAGAAGATGGCTGCTATTATGGATAAGAAGCAGAAGGAGTACGGAACAGAGATTTACTTAATAGCAGATGAACCATACAGAGAGTTAGCTTATGACGGTGTTGATGTTCCATATCTTACTAAATATTACGACAATACTATTGTTGGTTATTCATACAGTAAGTCGCTTTCACTTCCAGGTGAGCGAATCGGATATCTTGTTATTCCTGATGAGGTTACAGATTCAGAAGATGTTAAGTCAGCAGCTTCTGTAGCTACAAGAATTTTAGGATTCGTTAATGCACCTTCACTTATGCAGAGAGTTGTTGCAAAATGTGTTGATGCACAGGTTAACCTTGAAGCATATGACAAGAACAGAAAGGTAATATACGAAGGACTCACAAAGTTAGGCTTTGAATGTGTAAAGCCAGAGGGAGCTTTCTATCTTTTCGTAAAGTCGCCTGTTGAAGATGAAACTGTTTTCTGTGAGGCAGCCAAGAAGCACAATATCCTTATGGTTCCTGCGTCATCATTTGGATGCCCTGGATATGTTAGAATTGCATACTGTGTATCTTATGAGACAATTGTTAATTCATTACCACATTTTGCAGAAGTTGCTAAAGAGATGGGGTTATAATTATTTGTGAAAGAAGAGGACTTATATATGAAGACATGGGAGAAGAATATCAGAAGAGTTGAGCCATATGTGCCGGGAGAGCAGCCTAAGGTTAAAGATGTTGTAAAGCTTAATACCAACGAGAATCCATATCCTCCAACACCTAAGGTGCTTGAGGCAGCAGAGAGAATGAATATCAGCGATTTAAGGCTTTATCCGGACCCTGAGGTTACAGACCTTGTACATGCAATTGCAGCTTATTACGGAATGAATGATAATCAGGTGTTCGTCGGAGTTGGCTCTGATGATGTATTGTCAATGTGCTTCCTGACATTCTTTAATTCTGACAAGCCAATACTGTTTCCTGATATCTCATATTCATTCTACAGTGTATGGGCTGACCTTTACAGAATTCCATATGAGAAGCAGCCGCTTGATAAGGATTTTAATATAATTCCAGAAGATTATTACAAGGAGAATGGCGGAGTGGTATTCCCTAACCCTAATGCTCCTACAGCACTTTATATGGAACTTGATAAGGTTGAGGATATTATTAAACATAATCAGGATGTAGTTGTTATTGTTGATGAGGCATATATTGATTTTGGCGGAAAGTCAGCAATGGAGCTTGTCAATAAGTATGAAAATGTGCTGGTTGTCCAGACATTTTCTAAGTCACGTTCAATGGCTGGTATGAGAATAGGTTACTGCTTTGGTAATCCTGAGCTTATAAAGGCTCTTAATGATGTCAAATTCTCATTCAATTCATACACAATGAACAGAACTTCAATAAGCTATGGCATTGAGTCTGTCAATGATAAGGAATACTTTGAAGAGTGCGTGGGTAAGATAGTTAAGACCAGAGAGAATGCTAAGGAAAGACTTTCACAGTTAGGCTTCTCATTCCCTGACTCTAAGGCTAACTTTATATTTGCAACACACAAGAGTGTTCCGGCTAAGGAAATATTTGAAAAACTTAAAGAAAAGAACATATTTGTCAGATATTTTAACCAGCCACTTATTGATAATTACTTAAGAATTACAATAGGAACTGATGAGCAGATGGAAAAGCTTTACGCTGCGTTAGAAGAGATAACAGGACAGGTTAAGTAATATGGGAATACCTTTTGAACAGAGAAATTTTCAGAAAGAACTTGATAAGAAGATAGCGGGCTTCCAGAAAGACGGAATTGTACCAACACTGCTGCTTCACAGCTGCTGTGCACCGTGCAGCAGCCATTGCATAGAGTATCTTTCTGATTATTTCCATATAACTGTATTCTACTACAATCCGAACATATCAGCAGAAGAAGAGTATAGGAAGAGAGTAGAGGAACAGAAGAGATTCATCAGTGAATTTCCGGCAAAGTATAAGGTTTCCTTCATAGAAGGCGATTATGATACTAAGGAATTCTATGACATAGCTAAAGGATATGAACAGTGCAGGGAAGGCGGGGAGAGATGCTTCCGTTGTTATGAGCTGCGGCTTAAAAAGACCTGTGAAACTGCAAAGGCTGGTGGATTTGATTATTTTACGACAACGCTTACAATAAGCCCTCTAAAGAACAGCGTCAAGCTTAATGAAATAGGTTTAAAGCTTTCAGAGGAATATGATATGCCATATCTTTTATCAGATTTTAAGAAAAAAGAGGGATATAAGCGTTCTATTGAACTATCACATGAGTATAATTTATACAGGCAGAATTATTGCGGATGTGTCTATTCGCGTTGATTTTTGTATAGGGAGTATGATATACTAAAACAAGATTTTGTGGTGATTAAATTTAAAGAGTAGATTGCATTATAATGCGTGAATTGGAGGATAATACTATGGCAAAGAAACATGGATTGGCTAAGGTTGTTTTAGGAGTGGGCGCTGCTGCTGTAGCAGGCAAGGTTGCTTTTGATAAGTTCAAGCAGACTAAGGAAAGATTCGCTAAAGAAGAGAATGATAGTTTTGATGATGAAATCCGTAAGTATAATGCTATCGGAGAGAAGAAGGTTATAGAGGTTGAAGATGAGGTATTTGCTGGCTGCGAGCTTAAAGCAGTGGCCTCTAAGACAGTACTTGACCTCGGTCTTGCAGTGTTTGAGAAGGATGTATATATTAATTTCTCAAGTAATGCAAGTTCAGTAACTATCATTCTTCCAGAAGGTGTCAATGCAACATGTGATATTTCAAGAAAGATAGCTGGTGTTAAGAATCTTGTTGATAATGTTGACGAAGAAGGAATCCACACAGTATATATTATTGGTAAGGCTGTATGCAGTAATGTAGAAGTAATTCCTGTTAATTTCTATGTCGATGAAGAAGATGAGGAAGATCCTGATTTTGTTGATGAGGATGACTGCCTCGCATCAGAGGATGATTTTGATGATGATGTTATATTTGATGAGAAAGACGGAGACGTTGAGGTTGAAGTCAAGGTAATTAATGGAAAAGTATCTGATAATGAGCAGAAAAAACCAGAAGCATCTGATACAAATACAGATAAGGAAGAAGCAGAAGAAACTGAAAAGGAAGAATCTGCTGATGATACAGAAGAAACAGAGACAATCAATCTTGAAGAAGTGTAATAACTTCACTATGCTAAAGAATTATGAAGAATAGAGATAAGATATTAGATTACTTTGATAATGTGGCAGATGGCACAATTGTGTCGGCTAATGATATGTATGAGCATGGATTTGTGCGGATGAATCAGGAAGCATTCTTCCGGGCGGTCGAAAGACTCTCTGACGAGGGTGAGATAATCCGTGTTGGAAGAGGCATGTATATTAAGAAATCAGATGCGCAGGGAGATATTACAGAGCTTTTACTGAATTATTTCTTTGGAGAGGATAATTCAAGCGGAATGTTTACCGGAATACACCTGTATAACAAATATTCGCTTACGAATGTTAAGTCTGATAGTATAAGCCTGTATTCTAACGTGTGTAAGCAGTCTGTATGTCATATTGGTAATATAGAGGTGAAAAGACCTGCAGTAGAACTTGATTTTGATAATACGAGAATTATTGAGGCAATGGAGATATTCCAGAATTATTTTAACATTCCTGAACTTGATAAAACTAAATTTGCAAGATATGCAAAGCAGTTTGCAAGGGGGTATGATGATGGAGCCGCAGTAACAGTATTACGAAGTATGAAGTATAAGAAAAGATCAATTGCTTTTATGAAGAAGGTACTTGATACATACAAGGTTCCTAATACTTTATCTCAGTTTTTAAGTAATGCTTCACATTATAAAGTGCCAACATTTAATAAGCTTGCAAGATAATCAAGAATCGGTTTACATAAGGAAAGGACAGAATATGAAGAAGATAATGATTGCATCAGATATACACGGTTCTGCATATTATTGCAGAAAGCTGCTTGAAAGATATGAAGCAGAGAAGCCAGACAGACTCGTTCTTTTAGGTGATATACTCTACCATGGCCCGAGAAATGACCTGCCTAAGGAATATGCACCTAAGGAGGTTATTGCAATGCTCAATCCTTTACGCAATGAGATTATATGCGTAAGAGGTAATTGTGATACAGAGGTTGACCAGATGGTGCTTGACTTTAATGTACTTGCAGAGCAGGCATATCTTAATTTCAATGACAGATCAATCGTTCTTGCACATGGACACAAGCTTGATGAGAAGAATATACCTGCATTAAAGGAAGGCGATATTCTACTTTGCGGACATACACATGTACCTAAGTGTGAGAAGAGAGATAATTACATATACATGAATCCTGGTTCAGTTTCAATTCCTAAAGAAAACTCAGAACACAGTTATATGATACTGGACGATAAGTTCTACTGGAAGAACCTCGATGGGGAAGAGTACATGGAATATTAATATGCCGAAAGCAGCAGGATAATTGTATGTGACAGGAGCTATTATTCAATCAGAAATAAGACCTATGGCAGTAGTCATAGGTTTTTTTTACGGCGTAGAAAAATGCAAAGGAAACTCAGAGGAGAATTCGTAATGAAAAAGAAAAAATGTAACAGAGTTTTGCTGGTTTTTCTGGTAATGGTGACAGCTATATCACTTTTGTCAGGCTGTGGCGGCAAAAGTGCAGAAAAAGAAGATGGGGAAACAATTACGGTGTACTTATGGAGCACAAGCCTGTATGAAAAATATGCACCATATATTCAGGAACAGCTTCCGGATATCAATGTTGAATTTGTAGTAGGAAATAATAATCTGGATTTCTACAAGTTTCTTAAGGAAAACGGTGGATTGCCGGATATTATAACTTGTTGTCGTTTTTCACTGCATGATGCGAGTCCCCTAAAAGACAGTCTTATGGATCTTTCTACAACCAATGCAGCAGGTGCGGTCTATGACAGCTACCTTAGCAATTTTATGAATGAGGATGGAAGCGTAAACTGGATTCCAGTGTGTGCGGATGCACACGGTTTTGTAGTTAACAAAGATCTTTTTGAAAAGTATGATATCCCTCTCCCAACAGATTATGAAAGCTTTGTTTCTGCCTGCCAGGCATTTGACAAAGTGGGAATCCGTGGGTTTACTGCAGACTATTATTATGATTATACCTGTATGGAAACACTGCAGGGTCTGTCAGCATCAGAGTTGTCTTCTGTAGATGGACGCA
>OGII01001275.1_pt1 | contig 18216 bp, 11 predicted proteins | sample 1571701 | NCBI WGS metagenome assembly OGII01 (sample SAMEA2581950, study PRJEB24529) | metagenome | biome: Human gut stool | place: China | collected 2011
GAAAGCGGTTGATGTACTGTGCATCTACCGTGTAGATCCTTACCGGGATGTCGCCGTAACGCGTATAAACCGTCGGTTTGTCCGAGTTGGCTGCTATATTGTTGCAGAAATACCATGAACCTCCCACGCGCAGGCCCGGCACTCCACGGTAGTCCACGCGGGCTACATAAGCTGGTGAGGTGAAGTTGTCATACTCGAAGATGCTGGTCTTGCCGCTTCCGGCCCAAGTCTTACGGTCGAAACCATTGGCGTTGAGGCCGGTTACTACCATAGCCTGGTAGTCGAACGTAGCCCATCCCTTACCCAGCGTACCGAACAATTCAAGACCCGTTTCATGCCAAGTGGAGGGGATGATTTTCGTTTCCCCCTCCGGGCGGCTCGTGCCGAAGAAGTTGATGGGTTCGTGATGGGAGTTGGTCAAACCTACCGGTACGATGACATGTCCTACGCGTACGTTGATCTCCGGGAGGATGAGGCGCGTGATGTGGAACTGTTCCAAAGCCACCTCGCCGCCTTTCTCTATTTCCGTTTCATAATCGCCGTTTTCGGTGTTCTCCAACTCATAGGCGGCTCCCGTCCCTCCGCTTTCAAATTCGATTTCGGCTCCCAATATCCATTTGGGGGTGAACTTATAGTCGAAAGCGATCACGAAGCGGGGAATGGAGATGGTATTGCGGTGCGTCTTTTCGTTTCCAGAGTTGCCGCCCCAATACCGGTTGATGCCGTAATCTTTGAAATTAGCCACCATTTCACCATATCCACCCACGCGGAATTTCTCGTAAGTGCTGCCGCCGTCTTCGCCTCCTTGGGCCGAAACACTACTAAAGGCTGTCAGGACGGCCAATGCGGCGGTCAGCAGATTTTTCTTCTGGTTCATCTTATTATTGTTTTTTCTATCTTTTTACTCTTTTCTTTGTTTTGACGCTGCAAAGTTACCGGGTTGGTTAAAAAACAACAATACACAAAAATGGGCAATCTCATTTGAGGGGGGATTAGGGCGGCATACCTACATGAGGTGTTTTTTACCTAATATTTTTTGATAATACTCAACTATAGCGATTGTCAGGGTCGTTTTTTTTTCCGTTCTTTGCAAGAAGTTTAACGATTTAAGGTATCATGTCTGAAAAATATAAAGAGACCGACCGTATGGGAGATATCATTTGCGATGATTACCGCATCTTGCAGGTGATTAGTCGGTTCGGGCTTACGTTAGGGTTTGGCGACCATACGGTGAGCGAAACCTGTTTGGCGGCGGGAGTAGATGCCCCCACTTTTTTGGCAGTGGTGAATTTCATACGTTCCAACGGGCGGACGTCGAATCTGTCCGATATTGTGGAGTCTTTGTCGCTCACGGCATTGATGAACTACCTTCGCCGTTCCCATGATTACTTTGTGAAGTTCCGTTTGCCGGCCATCCGGCGCAAATTGATAGAAGCGATAGACTGTTCGGCACGCAACCAGATTGCATTTCTCATCCTGAAGTTTTACGACGAGTTCGCTTCGGAAGTCGGGCGCCACATGGATTACGAAGACAAGCATATCCATACGTATGTGACCGATTTGATGAAGGGCGTGAAAACCAGTCCGGACGTGAACATCCACAAGCTGTCCCATCAGCATCACGACAACCACGCGCAGCTCGAAAAAAGCCTGTCCGAACTGAAAAGCATCATCATCAAGTACTATCCCACGGGTAGCAACGCGCAGTTGCTCAACGACGTGTTGATAGACCTTTTCATGACGGAAGAAGACCTGTTCAGCCATTGCCATTTGGAGGACACCTTGTTTCTGGAAGCCGTGGTGCGGTTGGAAGACGAACGCCAGGAACAGGCCCGCGAGGAAAATCCCCAGACAGAGGAACAGGACGGGGAGGATAGCGCGAATGATGCGTTGAGCGACCGGGAGAAAGAAGTTATCGTTTGCGTGGTGAAAGGCATGTCGAACAAAGAAATTGCCGAGCAGTTGTATATATCGGTCAACACCGTGATGACGCATCGCCGCAACATTAGCCGTAAACTCCAGATTCATTCTCCCGCAGGGTTGACCATTTATGCGATTGTAAACGGGCTGATTAACTTGGAAGATGTGAAACTGTAAGGGTGAATGCCTTTTCTTTAAATTAGGTAGACATGGAACATATCGGACTCTTTTGTGCCGCTTCGGACCGGCTTGAGGCAAGCTATTATGACTTGGCCGGGGCTTTTGGCCGCTTCGTGGGAGAGCGCGGCCTGACATTGGTGTATGGCGGAGCCGATTCCGGTCTGATGGAGAGCGCCGCACGCGGAGTGAAAGATACCGGTGGGCATGTAGTGGGCATTGTACCGTCTGTCTTGGAAGCGCGCCGGCGCGTGAGCCGTTATGTGGACGAGGTGGTACCGTGTCACGATTTGAGTGACCGTAAAGCCATTATGGTGGAGCGTAGCGACGTGCTGGTAGCTTTGCCGGGCGGTGTCGGGACGCTGGACGAGGTGTTCACCGTGATGGCTGCAAATAGTATCGGCTATCACCGGAAGAAAGTGGTTTTGTTGGCTTTAGACGGATTTTGGGACGGGCTGGTTGCGGTGTTGCAGGAGATGGACCGGCGAGGTTTCGTCAATGTTCCCTTGGAGCAATACCTTGTCGTGGCACGTTCGTGGGATGAGCTTCAGGCTGTCTTGGCGTAATTTTCCCGAAGCTCACGGCACGGAGGGAAAAGACCGGATTGGCTTTCTGTCAAAGTGTCAGATCCAACTCTCTGAGAATGGCCCATATCATTCCGGATAGGGCTTCGCCTGCGAATACGCCAGCCATGGCGGTTTTCCTTTTGACGTAATGTCGTTCGTTTTCTTTTTTTGCTTTTTTTCCGAAGCCCTGTGAGAGTTGTAACGTAGCATGCCATGAGGTTATGGGCAAGCATCATGTGGATTTTCATGGAGATGTGACAGGAATTTCGTGAGGTCCGGAGCGGGGCAAATAGGTGGAAAATCCGCTTTTTCGAGACCTCTTTTTGAGGTTCACACGGGCCGTTTTCCTTTTTCTGCGGTTAGGTTTGGAAAGTTATGCGGAGAAAAATTTTTCGCTTTCAGCCAAACGGAAAATGATTCTCTTGTGATTGATTTGCATATATGCGGTTTTTTATGTGAAAATCGGCGGAATATGCGCATAAATATGCAAAAAGTCTTTCCGACTGCTTCCGGAAATCATTTTTTTCATCCCTTTTTTGCGAAGAAAGGCTGACAGTTTGTTACCGTTTGACATAAAAGTGCGGTATGATGTTGTTTCTTAAAAATAAAAATGATAATTTTGGAAGGAACTTTTTAGTCTGTGGGGAGACTTGTAGAGAATTGTTTCTGCTCGCTTCTCCCAAGGGGGAAATTCATATTTATATGTAACGATGAAGTAAAATGCAATGAAGAATACGTTTTTTGTCTTTGGGTGTGTGTCTTTTTTCATCGCGGGATGTAGTCCGAAAGTGACGACAGAGGTGGTGAAGTCTTATCCCGTCACGCGGGCGTACGACGTACGGCTTTTCGAGGCGAAGGATACCTTGCCCCCTGCGGCCGAAGTATTGGGGCGTGCTTCCGTGGAGAAAGGGACGGAAAGTGATGCTGAGACCATGGTCAAGGTGGAGACGGCCAAGGTGGGCGGCAACGCTTTTGCCGTGAAAGAGAAATCTTCGTCTTTCATGGGACGGTCGTACAGGATGGACGGTTACATGTTGCGTTTTCCGGGTACACGTTTGGAAGTAGACCAAGCGTTGGACGGGCTTGCCGCAAATCGTTTTTGGACGGCTTCGGATCATGAGACCGCGAAGGATGAAAAGAAAGACGGTACGAGCACGCTTTACTTGAATGCCGGAGGGGGATTCATCACCAGTGAATTGCGTACGCCCGGAGGAACAGCCGTGTGGGGTCATCCGCGCCGGGGCACGGAGATGCAGGCCGGATGGGACTGGGTGGGGCGTAAAGGGCTGGGAGGCGGCCTGTTTTTCTCGGCTTACCATTCCCGGGCTTATGGTCTTGCGTCTCCGCCGGAGGTGGCCGACGAGCGGTTTCACATGAATTTCTTCTATATCGGACCCGAGTTTGTGGTCAGGACGTTTTTCAGTGATTATTGGTCGGCAAAGGCTGCTTTGGGGTTAGGGGCATTCTTTTCGCGCGAAAAGGTACGCGACAACTCTCGGTTGGATTACGGTTTGGATGGCTGGGGCGGGCATTTCCAGTTGGGATTGGAGTACCGTCTGGCTGAGCATGTCGGTGTAGGATTGAACGGAGGGTACATCCTCGGTTGGTTTCCCGGCAAAGACTTTGCAAGGGAGTTCTTTCCCGATGATGGCTTAGGCGAACTGGGCAAGTCCGGGAAACGGAAAGAATTGGACGGTTATTTCCACTTCTTCGTGACGGGCGGACTGCGCTTTTATTTCTGAACATCTTGCCCGGACGAGGCCCGAAGTTCCTTGGCCATCTGCTTTCCGAATTCTTCGTCGATGGAGTTGTGTATGCTGCCGCAGACGTCGGCGGCGAACCGTATGCCGCAGTCGACGGCTTGATGCCATTGTGCGCAGGGCAGGCCGGGCAGGTCGATGCGGCGGATACCATAGCGTATCAGCCCGTAAATGAATCCGGCATTGAAGTTGTCTCCCGCTCCGATGGTACTGACTGTGCGTACGGGCGGTACCGGAAAGCGTGAGCTTCCTTCGGGTGTGAACAGTACGACGCCTTCCGCTCCGCAGGTACAGAGAAAAAGCGGGCAGTAGGGCGCGATATGCAGCCGGTAGATTTCCTCCGCATCACGCAGGCCGTACATCACCTCGAAGTCGTCGGCCGAACCGCGTACGAGGTCGGCCAGCCGGAAGTTTTCGTGGATGGACGGAAGGAGTTCCCGGATTCTGTCTTTGTAGGTACGGCGATAGTTCAGGTCGTAGTATAGGATGGCGTTCCGGCTGCGGGCGTATTCCAGAAACGATTTGACTTGAGGACGGATGTAGGGATTGAGGGCATAATAGGAGCCGAATTGTACGATGTCGTCGGTTTCCACCGTGGGGTGGATGAAATCCTCCAGCGTGCGCGGCGGTTGTTTGTAGAACATGTAATGGGCATCGTTCCGTTCGTCGAGGAAGGCCAGCGACACGGCGGATTGGATGTCACTGCGCATCCGCAGGTAACTGGTGTCCACATGGTTGGCGTTCAGGAAGTCCGCGATTCGCCGTCCCACCTCGTCGTGTCCCGTTTCGCCGACGAAAACGGCCGGGATGCCCGCCCGTCCGATGGAAATGATACTGTTGAACGACGAGCCGCCCGGAACGGCAGCCGTAGGCTGTGCTCCGTGAAAGATAATGTCCATGATGGTTTCGCCCATCCCGATGACTTTGCGCATGAATGTCTGGTTTAGAAACAAGTGAATGCAAACATACGATAAAAAAGTGGAATAAGTCGTAGAAAAAAGTGAAAAAAACGAAGATTTGTCGTACCTTTGCCCATCCAATTTTTAGGGAAGGCGGTTTTCAGGCGTTGTGATACACTGAAGGGTTGTTTTTGTATGTTGTAAGCGCCGTGCGCTGCCTTTGGTGTATTAATTTAATAATTAACGTATTGAAAACTTTTGAGGAGCTTGGTGTTTCTGCGGAAATCAGACAAGCTATTGAGGAAATGGGGTATGAAAACCCGATGCCGGTACAGGAGGAAGTGATTCCTTACTTGCTGGGAGTGAATAACGACGTTGTGGCGCTGGCACAGACCGGTACCGGAAAAACAGCAGCTTACGGTTTGCCCGTCTTGCAGAAAGTGGATGCCACGCGCAATGTGACGCAGGCTCTCATCCTGAGTCCCACCCGAGAACTTTGTTTGCAGATAGCGGATGATTTGGAGAACTACTCCAAATACTTGCCCGGTGTGCGCGTATTGCCGGTGTACGGCGGTGCGAACATCGAACCGCAAATCCGTACGCTGAGGAAGGGCGTACAGGTCATTGTGGCTACGCCGGGCCGCCTGATCGACCTGATGGAGCGTGGGGCGGCTTCGTTGGAGCATGTGGAAAACGTGGTGTTGGACGAAGCCGACGAGATGCTTTCCATGGGGTTCACGGAGAGTATCGACAAGATTCTGGCCGGGGTGCCCGAAAACCATAACACATTGCTCTTCTCTGCCACGATGAGCCGTGAGATAGAGCGTATCTCGAAGAAGTACCTGCGCGAGGCCAAGGAAATCGTAGTAGGCTCACGCAACGAGGGGGCGGAAACGGTGAACCACGTGTATTACATGGTGCATGCCAAGGACAAATACCTGGCCTTGAAGCGTATCGTGGATTATTATCCCAAGATTTATGCCATCATCTTCTGCCGCACGCGCATGGAGACGCAGGAAGTGGCCGACAAGCTCATACAGGATGGTTACAATGCCGACTCGTTGCATGGCGACCTTTCGCAGCAACAGCGTGACCTGACGATGCAGAAATTCCGCCAACACCGCGTACAGTTCCTCGTGGCTACCGACGTGGCGGCGCGAGGACTCGACGTGGAGGACTTGACGCACGTCATCAATTACGGTATGCCGGACGACATCGAGAATTACACGCACCGCAGCGGGCGTACGGGGCGTGCGGGCAAGAAGGGGACGAGTATTTGTATCGTCCACACGCGCGAACGTTCCAAAATCCGCGAGATAGAAAAGGTTATCGGCAAGGAGTTTGTCAAAGGGGAGATGCCCAGCGGCAAGGAAATCTGTGCCAAACAATTATATAAGGTAATAGACGACATCGAGCGCGTGGAGGTGGACGAGGAGGAAATCGAACAGTTCCTGCCCGAAGTGTACCGCAAGTTGGAATGGCTTGACAAGGAAGACCTCATCAAGCGTGTGGTGAGTCGGGAGTTCGGCCGTTTCCTGCAATACTATGCCAACGCGCCTGAAATCAGCGAACCGACGGGACGTGGGGAGAAGGGCGACAAGAAAGGCAAACGCGGCGGACGCAAGCCCGAAGAGGGATACACCCGGTTGTTCCTTAATTTGGGTAAGGTGGACGGTTTCTATGCCAAAGAGGTGATGAAGCTGGTGAACGACCATGTGCAAGGCAAGGTGGAAATCGGGCGTATCGACCTGATGAAGAGCTTTTCTTTCTTTGAGGTGCCCGACGGTGAGGCCGACCGTGTGTTGCACGGGCTTTCCGGTGTGCAGGTGAAGGGACGTAAAGTCAACGTGGAAGTGGCTACCGGAGAGGCTCACGAGGCCGGAGAAGGCAAGTCGAGCCGTCGGTCCGGTCGTGATGGCCGGAGTGGGGGTGACGCAAAGGGCAGTCGCGACCGTAAGAAACATGGTGGAGGAAAAACCTACGAAGAGGCCATGTCCGGCAAAGGAAAGGGCAAAAAAGGTAAGGATATGGGCGGCAAGGATAATGCACGGAAATTTGCGAGTAAGCGAGAGCAGACCGAGCTTGCTCGAAGTCTGCCGAGTGGGAGCAAATTATCCAAAGCAGCCAAACCGTCTCGTGAAGAACGGGGATACACCGCACCGCACGGTAAGAAATATACGAAAGACGATTGGAAACAGTTCTTCCAGCCACAAGACGGAAAGGACTTGGTAGGTGATGAGCCGGACTTCTCGGAAGAAGGATGGGCGCGTCGTTTCCCGAAAAAATAAGATAGAAAAATCTCCCGGTTACGAACCTAAACGTAACCGGGAGATTTTTTTATTCCGAATGCAAGACTTCTGATTTATTTAACGATGACTTTCCGGCCATTCACAATGTAGATGCCGCGTCCGAGACCGTCGAGCGACGTGGCTTGCCGACGCACGCAAACACCGCTGAGGCTGTACACATCCGAAGGGGTGGCAAAAAGGTCTTCTGCCTGTGTCTTGTCGGTAATAGCCGGACGGATGTCGGTTACAAAATCCGGAGACATGCTTCCGTAATAGTACAGACGGAAGTCATCGAATATACACCAATAGCTAGAGCTTGTTTCACTGCAGCGCATGCCGACTTTCAGCTTGGAGTCATCTTCTGTCAACTGTGTAACTACACCGTTGTCATAAAGGTCGGCTGCAAAATATAAGCTTGCAGCTTGCATGTTGTTCGGTACGTAGCGGGTCGGATTGGAGCCTACGGCCGTTTCGCTTCCGCCCAATTTCTTGGTTTGTGCCTCTGCTGCAATATTTTGTATTTTGGCTTCTTTGTCGCCGGCATAGATTGTAGCATTCACATCGTCTTGTCCGGCAATAAAAGCTTTATACACGTCTGCTGTGGTTCCCGGGCGTTGGAATCCTCGGCCTTTGAATTGGTAAGTTCCGGCTGGCAGTCCTGTGACAGTCTGGTTGAAGTCGAATGTATTCTCGAAGAACTCGCCGCAAGAGAATGATATGGTCGGTTTGGAGGACCAGCCTTCGCCGTCCGTGAGTTCGGCATCGGACATCAGAAATGTGATGTCGAAAGGCTGTTCTACGCTTTCCGGGGTGGCTTCGGCCAGGAATGCCATTCCGGCAGTCAGGGCTTCTTCCGTCAGAGAGGAGATTCCCTCTGAAGTGATTTCCGTGTCGCGGCTTTTCTCTTCGATTTCCGAGAGTTTGGCCGTCAGCGTGGCATCCGTGCCGGCTTCATCTTCGGTATGCGGGGTGTTTGCCAATGCTTTAATACGGGTCAGCATGTCTTCGAGTTCAGCTTTGCGTTCGTCCTTTACTGCGGTGTCGAATGCCTGAAGTTCTTCGCCGGACAATATGATCCAGCGTTGGTCTTTAGTCGAGTTGGCAATGTTGAAAGTTTCGTTGGTTATTCTTCCTCCGGCATTAGAACCCATGCATGGGGGATTGAGCGTTTTTTCCGGCCGGATAATCCAATAACCCCGTGCTGTGACAGCGGTGCTGCCTGTCCCGATATTGACATCTGTACGTCCGCGCATGAATTGGAAGCTTTCAGTCGTTGTCGGAGTTTCTTTATTGGTGGTGAGGAATTTGTTTCTGGATGTATTGTATGTCAGATATTGTCCTGTTCCCACGTTGCGAAGCTGATAATAGCAGGTCTTCGGGTTAAACGTGACATACCACGCCGCATTGTCGTTTGCCGCAGCTTCGGCAGCGGTCATTTCTTCGCATGTGATGGCGGTACTGTTGGGGTTGGCCACTAAATAAGATGTATAGAGGCCGGCTGTTTCGTCTTCGTTCTTGAGATAGTATTTTACGTGGTCTTCCTGCTCGAATACGTAGGCGGGGGTGGCAAATCCTCCGGTGGGGGGAAGTCCGTCTTCTCCGAGTGCCTGCGTAATCAACCCGTTGCCTATGTACAGCACTTCGCTTCCTGTGTCTTCATGTGCGCCGTTGATACCATAGGGCCACATGTGTGTGTTGTCCCCGGTCATGACTGCTGTCGGATTATTGTCCCAGAACCGTAGGACTGCATTGGCCCGTTCGCCTAACCAGTCGCCCCGGTCACCGTTGGCTCTTAAGTTGCCGTTCCACCATATTTCATGTTGTCCTACGCCTATGGCATGCCCCATCTCGTGCATGATGGTACCGGTGCGTTGGTAGCTGGCATTCGGGCCTACTCTCATCCACCCTCCATAGCTGCAGTCGGCTGTGGGAGTCCCTGCACCGAAACTAACAGTCAAATGTAGTCCTTGTATGCTGGTCAAATGGTTCCAATAGTCTACGGCAGAGCCTACGGCTGCATTGATGCGTGCATTGGCGTCGGCCGGTCCACCGTTATTGTAAGACCATGTTATCTTGCCCTCCGGTAACGTGATTACTTTTATTACGTCTCCATAGCCTACGGCGTAGCCTTTGGTCATGGCGTAGGCACGTATGTAATAAATGGTAGACGGTTCCAAGTCTTTCATCCAGTAGATGTAACCGTTGTTGTTCAGGTATTCGGTGGTGCGGTTGTCCAATACTGTGGGTTCGGGAGAGGTGCTCCAACAAAAACCGTGTTCCAATAAATCGGATGTGGACACGCCGGATATGGTGCTTCGTCCGAATGCCATCGTGGAGCCGCGTGCATATCGTGTGTCGGTTACTACGGTAGGAGCCGTACCGGTCGCGTTAGCCAAGGAAAACGCCAAAGTTGCTGTTTCCAATTGGGTCACGGCAAGTGCCAGATCTTCCAGACTGGCTTCTAAGTTATTTACTGTGGATTGGGCCGATTGGATGGCGGCATCGAATTCTTCTGCTCCGCTTTGGCTACCGTCACCGTATGCTTCAAGTGCCTTGTCAATGGCGGCTTGAAGTTCTCGGTAAGCTTCGATGGACGTTTGAGCTTCTGTGGTAGCTTTGCGCAGGCGGACGGCAACCTCGGCTATATTTTCGTCGGTGGGTGCTCCCACTTCCTGTTGAGCGGCTTGAATAGCGGCATTGAGTTCCGAGAGCACGTCCTTTTGCATTTTTTCGGAAACCAATGTTTGTGCCTGTTCGATGCGGCGTTGCAGTTCTTCTTGTATTTCTGTTAAATCATTGTTGACAGCATACAGCCGGAAGTTATCGCAGGCGATCCAATTTCCGGTAGCGTTTTCTGCTTTGAAACCTACGGTGGCTTGTCCTTCGATGACCGTAAAGGTCAGGGAGTAGTCATTGATGGCACCGACAGAAACTTGTTCATTATCCGCAAAGACATACGCTCCGCTTTGTGTGGCCGAACTGTTTTGCTGAATGTTTTGTGCGGCTACGGTCAGCTTGTAGACCCCGTTTTTCAGAGAGGTCAGCGTTTGACTGACATGGGCATCAGCTACTTTGTTACCTTGTCCGACCCATTGTTCTACGTAAGTATTACCGTCTTTTTTGGAAAAAGAGGTATTCGTTTGGGTTTGCATTCCGGCATTATCCCAGTCCGTGAAGTTGCTTTCAAAACTTGGATTCTTTAGGTAAGTGTCTGTGACTTCAGTCTGTGCATGCAACGTGTAGGAACTCCAGCAGACCAAAGCTCCGGCCATCAGGAAATGAGTAAACTTGTTTTTCATGATGCTTTTGTTTAGAATGGTTTGTTCAAAATTGAAATTAAGTTATAAACTGTTCGCAAATTTATAGTTTAGTATCCAATAATACAATTTTGTTTCGCAGAAACTTATGTTAAATATCTGCAAAGCATGTGGTTGATAACACAGCCGGACCGTCCTTAATATACTAAAGACGGTCCGGCCGGATAATGGGTTCGGGACGAAAGTTATCGTGCACCTATTTCTTGGATAAGACGTTCCGCCTTGCCCCATCGGTCGATGATGTAAAGTACATAACGGATGTCTACACCGATACAACGGGTCAAATCCTGTGTGAAAGTAATGTCGCTGCTCAAGGCGTCCCAGTTACCGTCGAAAGCCAGTCCGATAAGTTCGCCCTTGCCGTTGAACATCGGGCTGCCGGAATTTCCGCCGGTAATGTCGTTGTTCGTAAGAAAACAGAGCTGCATTTCGCCGCTTTCCTTGTCTTTGTAAGGGCCGAAGTCGCCTTTTTCGAAGAGAGCTTTGACTTCCGGTTCCACTTTATATTCATCTATTCTGTCGCTTTGTGCTACTTTATCCAACAGACTCGGCATGGTAGTAAAGTAGTTCTGGTGTCCGGCAGCACTGGTGTAGTCGTCTACGAAACCGTAGCTCAGGCGCATGGTCGAGTTCGCATCCGAATAATGCGGCTGGTCCATTTCCATTTCAAGTATGGCTTCGCAAAGCAGTCTTTCCTTTTCTGCCACGTCCATGTTGTACTGACTGATTTGGTCAGATACTTTTCCGCCAAGTTCCATCACACTCTTCAGGCATTTCAGTGCCATGTCATTATCTTTTTGTTCTTGGGTCAGCGTCAGATTGACACAGTTTGTATCGGTCAGGACCGACTGTTTGAACATGGCATCCACATAGGTACGGATGTCGTTATTGTATTCTTTTTCTATCGTCTGATAGAAGTCCGGCAGATATTCGGGTTTTACTTGCTTGGCGTAATTGTCTATCAAGGCCGTCATCGTTTCCTTGTCGACCTCCTCGTTCCAGTCCTTGTATTGTTGACGCAGACGGTTTTTCCAAGTTGCCTTGCCCGTTTCTCCTCCTGCGTTTTGCAAGTTGTCGAAGTAGAAAGCGATACGCATCAGGTCAGGACCTCCAAGGAAAGACTCGTTCAGGAACGCGATGGCGCGGTTGCCGTCTTTGCGGGCTGCGTACGCTTTTTCAAGTTCGGGAGCCAAGTTGCCGAAGCGTTCTTGTCTTTTTTTGCTTTTTTGTGCCCATTCGTTGATTTGTTGTTCTTGTTTTTTCTTCTGTTCTACGACTTTCAACTCTTTAAGCGCCTTGTTCATGCCGATACTGTTTTTCCAATAGTTGGAACTGTTGGCATATTTGGAAGCATACTGCAAACGGATTTTCGGATCGCTGTCCATCCATTTCTTCCATATCCCTTGCTTCACGCCACGTACATTGATTCGGGATTCGTTGGTATTCTCCATGCGTTCCACGATTCCGTAAGAAGAGAGATAACGGTTGGTACGTCCGGGATAGCCGATGGTCATACAGTAGTCTCCTTTCTTGAAACCTTCTAAAGAGACTTTTGCATAACGTTCGGCTTTCAACGGGCGGTTGTCCGCACTGTATTCGGCAGGCTGGTTGTCCTTGTCGGCATAAATGCGGAAGACACTGAAGTCGCAGGTTTGGCGCGGCCACATCCAATTGTCCGTTTCACCGCCGAACTTGCCTAAGCTTTGAGGCGGTGCGAATACCAGACGGATATCGTCGTATTGTTTATATACGTTGACATAGAAGGCGTTTCCCGTGTAATAGGGGCTGACTTCACAAATCAACTCCGGATATTTCTTTGCATATTCGTTTTCTATGGCCAGGCAGATGGAGTCCACACTGTTCCAACGCATTTTTTCTTTGGCATTTTCACCCAATTTGGCCATCTCGGCGGCATGTTCCTTGTAGTATTTGTCCAAGGCTTTGTTTACCCGTTTGGTGATATCTTCCGTCCTTTGGAGGATCTGTACATAAAGGCCTTTTGCTGGAAGTTCTTCCGCTTGTGTACGGGCCACGAATCCGTTCTTCAGGATGTCGTTTTCAGGTGTGGCCAAAGCCTGTATGTTACCGAAGCCGCAGTGGTGGTTTGTAAAGACCAAACCGTCCGGTGAGACTACGACACCGGAACAGAAGCCACCGAAACTGACCACAGCGTCTTTCAGCGAGGTGCCTTTCGTATTATACAATTCTTTTTCGCTCATTTGCAGTCCCAAATCCTTCATGACCTTCATACTTTTGGGCGAAATGTGGCTGAGCATCCACATGCCTTCATCGGCCTTCATACCGTTGAGACCACAAACGAAGGCGAGTAACGTTAAAAACTTTTTCTTCATATTTATCTGTTAAATGGTTATTTTTTGTTGTTTTCTATCTTTGTTCCGACAATGAGTTTCATGTTTTGGGCTTTCAGTCTGGCTTTGAGCCATTCCTCCATCTTCTCCCGATTCTGAGCCGATAACTTTTCTTTCAGAGTAAGACTTACCAAGGTCAAAGAGTCTTTCTTCGTACTGTCGCCGACAGTATAGGAAATGGTGCGAGAGATACTGACGCGTGCCGCTTCGGGGAACAGAGTCGCCATTTCCGCACTGACGGACTGGGCTTGTTGTTCAGTAGCTTTGTAAAAGTCCAATTCTTTCTGCAACCGGTCCCCGCGTTCCTGTTCATTGGCCAACAACTGTGCACTTTTGTCTGCCTGTTTGACGGCCGGATCGTTCAGCATCGACTTCAGTTCGTTTGTGCTGAGATTCTTTGTACCTTGTACGATGGACAGTTTGACGTCCTTTAATCCGAAGCGTTCCATCTGGCTTCTCATCCTTTCCAATTCTTTTTCGGCTATCTCTTCCCCGATGGTAACGAGGCGGATTTCTTTGGTGCGGTAGTCTGCCTTTTTTGTGATGACCTGCGTCTGATCGGACGTGACGACTTGTGTTACGAAATTATTGACCTTACTCATGAATATGTCTTCCCGGACCAGCGTATAGGTAAGAAGGGCAGAAGGTAGCATCGTGAGCACGGCTATGGTGATAATGATATGCTTCACTCGCTTTTCCCGCTGTTTGTCCACAAATACCTTCTTCTTGAAATCCAGGATGTTCACTCCTACGAACGTGGCCAAAGCAATGAAAATGGAATTGATGAGATAGAGATAGAAGGCTCCGGCTGCGTAAAGCCAGTTGCCCGTGGCCAGTCCGAAACCGGTCGTACAGAGGGGAGGCATGATGGCTGTGGCTATGGCTACGCCGGGAATGACGTTACCTCCGCGTTGCCCCGTGCTACATAAGGCTACGATGCCGGCCAGTCCGCCGAAGAGCGCGATGAGCACGTCGTAAATCGTAGGTGAGGTTCGGGCCAGCAGTTCGGACTGAGCCTCGTCTATCGGTGTGATGGCAAAATAGAACGTTGCCGTGAGCACACTGAAAATAGTGGCGGTGGCAAAACTGCGGAACGCCCGTTTGAGCAGTTCGAAATCGTAGATACCCACGCCCAGTCCCATGCCGACAATCGGACCCATGAGCGGAGAAATCAACATGGCACCGATGATGACGGCGGCAGAGTTGGTGTTCAGGCCCAGGGAAGCCACAAAGATGGCGAAAATCAAGATCCAGAGATTGGCTCCGCGAAAGTCGATACCAGCCTTGATAGAGGCTATGGTTTCTTCTTCCGGCGCCTTATCTTCCTTCATGCTTAAAAGTCTGCGGATAAACAGGTTGAGGTAACTCCGTTGTTTTTTGGGTTTATTTTCCATGATTTTACTTTTGAGGTTTACGAAAATATTTGCCGATGACCGGTAGGCTTCGTACCGGTAGGTCGTGTTTCAGGATATGTCCGACGAAGAGCAGGATGAGCACCGTGTTGATACCCAGTCGTGTCCATACGGGCCATTCTTCGGGCGTACAGGCCATGATGGCGTAGAAGCCTCCGGCAATCAGTACGTAGATGCCGATGGATTTCAACGGATATCGGACGGGGTTTTTCTTCTGTCCCACGATGTAGGACAGGAGCATGGCCGTGGCGTATCCGGCGAAACCGCCCCAGGCACATGCCATGTAGCTGTACGTCGGGATGAAGATGATGTTGACGGCAAAGAGGACCAAACAACCGGCAGCCGAGAACCAGGCCCCCCAAATCGTCTTGTCGATGAGCTTGTACCAAAACGAAAGGTTGAAGTAAACCCCCATCATGATTTCGGCTGCCATGACAATGGGGACGACACGTAAGCCGGGCCAATAGTCCGGAGCTATGATTCGTTTCAGGATGTCCATGTAGCCGATAACGCAAAGGTAGGCCAGCAGGGTGAAGATGATGAAGAACTTCATGACCGTGGCGTAGGTCTCTCCGCTGTTCTTGTCCTTAGCCTTGCCGAACACAAACGGCTCATACGCATAGCGGAAAGCTTGGGTGATCATGGCCATTATCATGGCAATCTTCACGCAAGCACCGTAGATGCCCAGTTCGGACTTGGCCGCTTCCGCGTCGCCGTACACCAACGGGAAGATGATTTTGTCGGCCGTCTGGTTCAGGATGCCCGCGATACCGAGAATCAGGATGGGCCAACTGTAGCCCAACATACGTTTCATCAGCCGGGTGTCGAACCGATATTTGAATCCTGTCAGTTCGGGAATGAAGAAGAAGGTGATGAACGATGTACAGACAAGGTTCAGGATGAAGGCATATCCCGGTCCGACAGACGGGTCATAAATTGCGCCCACCCATGCGTGGCGGACGTACAATGCCGGAAGCACGACGAAATAAAGGATGTTCAACGTGATGTTGAGCACGATGAACAGCATCTTCAACGCGAAAAACTTGATAGGACGGTGCTGGTAGCGCAACCAGGCAAAGGGAATGGCCTGAAAGGCATCCAAGGCTACCGTGATCGCCATGATTCCCACATATTCCGGATGGTCTGCGTAGCCTATGCCGGAAGCTATCGGATGGAGGAAAGCCAGTACGAGCAAGGCAAACAGCAGAGACAGGCTGCCCACCATGGTGAGCGTCGTGCCATAGACCGTTTGCGGATTTTCCCCCTCTTTGTTGGCAAAACGGAACAGCGTGGTTTCCATGCCGAACGTAAGGATGACCATCAAAAGCGCCACGTAGGCATAAATGTTGGTCACGATGCCATAGCCTCCGCTTTCCACGGTCATCTTGGCCGTATAGAGCGGGACCAGCAAATAGTTCAGGAACTTTCCGATGATGCTGCTTAGTCCGTAGATGGCGGTGTCTTTGGCCACCGATTTCAATTCTGCCATATTTCGTTCAGTTTGTTTCTATTATGCTCCGAAAAAGAGATAAGCCACACCGATGGCGGCCACTATACCTGCCAAATCGGCCAACAGGCCGCAAGCCACGGCATGCCGCGTGCGGGTGATGCCCACACTGCCGAAATAAACGGCCAATATATAAAAGGTGGTGTCGGTCGCGCCTTGGAAAATACAGCTCAACCGTCCCACGAAAGAGTCTGCGCCGTAGGTCTCCATGGCATCCACCATCATGCCGCGCGCCCCGCTGCCGCTCAGCGGTTTCATCAGTGCGGTAGGCAGTGCACCGACAAAGTCTGCATCGCCGCCGCAGGCTTTGACGACTGCGGCGATGCCGTCTGTCAACAAATCCATGGCCCCCGAAGCACGGAATACCCCGATGCCCACCAAGATGGCGACTAAATAGGGAATGATACGTACGGCTGTGGTAAAACCGTCTTTTGCTCCTTCGATAAAGGCATCGTACACGTTAACGCGTTTCCTGACACCGGCAGCAATGAAAGCGATGATGATGCAGAACAGCAGTACGTTGGCGATAGTCGTACTCCACAAGTTCATCTCTTCTTTGTCCAACCGGCTGAAGCCATACACGATGCCGGCTACGGCCAGACAGGCTCCTCCCAATGCCAGTACGACCACCCGGTTCAGCAGGTTGATGCGTTGATAAAGGCTGGTGACGATGATACCCGTCAGTGTGGAGGCAAAGGTTGCCAGCAGAATCGGGATGAACACATCCGTGGGCTGTGCCGCTTCCATTTGGGTCCGGTAAACCATGATGCTGACAGGGATGATGGTCAGTCCCGAAGTGTTCAGCACGAGGAACATGATCATCGGGTTGCTGGCCGTGTCCTTGCGTGGGTTCAGTTCCTGCAGTCCCTCCATGGCTTTCAGACCGAGCGGTGTGGCGGCATTGTCCAGTCCCAGCATATTCGCCGCCAGGTTCATGAAAATACTTCCCGTCACCGGATGCCCTTTGGGGATTTCCGGAAACAGTTTCGAAAACAGCGGACTCAGCAGGCGGGCGAAAAGCTGTATAACGCCTCCTTTTTCTCCAATCTTCATGATGCCCAGCCAGAGCGACAACACCCCCGTCAGTCCCAATGAGATTTCGAACGCCGTTTTGGAAGAAGCAAAAGTAGAATTGATAATCTCCGGAAATACGGCCGTGTCGCCTAAAAATACGAGCTTAACCAGTGCCACCACGAAGGCCAGAAGGAAAAATGCAATCCAGATGTAGTTTAAAGCCATTTCTATCTAAGTATAATTCATGATTAATCAGTGTTACAAAAATATATAATTTCTTTGTCACTTCCTCCACCTTGTCTGAAAACATATAACTTTGTGTGTATGAAAAGTTTTCCCTTTCGTTACGTACGTTGGACCGCAGAGGGACTAGGATTGTGCCTTGTCCTTCTTTGCCGTTTTTTCCCGGATATGGGCGAGTTGTACGCCCGTCAGGTCTATCCCGGTTTGTCCGCATTGCTGTCAGCCCTGGTTTCCTGGATTCCTTTCTCCATGGAAGAATGGTTCTTTGTAGGGGCGTGTGTTCTGCTTGTCGGGATTCCGCTGTGGAGCTGGAAGAAATAGGTGGCCTGTACGCCTTCCTCATGCTCTATCTGCGCCATCTTTAGAGCCAGATCCGGCTCAAACTCCACATCGTGCCGCCAAATGATATCCTTGCGTTCAGCCTTGAAATCATCCTTGTGCAGGATAAACTCAAAGCCCTGCGCCTTCGCCAGTTGAATAAGTTTCCTATAGTTCGTGAAGGTAAAATCGTCGAACTTGTATTTTTCTCTGTTGGTCATAATCTATCTTTCTTTTCGCTACAGATTGATCAGATTCCTCAGATTCAATAATCCGTTTAATCTGATCAATCTGTAATGTTACATTTTTTGATCAAGGTTCTTACCTTTCTCTTCATGTTCGAAGTTGGGGATGAACTCCTTGATGGCAGCTACTATTTCTTCCTTGGTGAAGGTTGGCTCATGGAAAATCTTCTCTACCTTGTCA
>OGII01001281.1_pt1 | contig 18154 bp, 18 predicted proteins | sample 1571701 | NCBI WGS metagenome assembly OGII01 (sample SAMEA2581950, study PRJEB24529) | metagenome | biome: Human gut stool | place: China | collected 2011
TGACCAAGAGCGTTGTGACCGGTGGCTGCGGCGAGTGCCAGACTTCCTGCCAGTCCGCCTGCAAGACTTCCTGCGGCGTGGCAAACCAGAAGTGCGAGAACAGCAACAAGTAATTTCTGCAAATCGGATGCCGCCTTTGCCGGGCGGCATTTTTTTATGTAACAATGGAATGGAGACTAAAATGGTACATCAGTATCAATTGAACGGCTATAACATCGTGCTGGACACCTGCAGCGGCTCGGTGCATGTGGTGGACGATGTGGCGTATGACGTCATCGCCCTGTACAAGGAGCGTTCCGCCGATGCGATCGTAGCGGCCATGCTCGAAAAGTACGGCGACCGCCCCGACGTGACCGAGGCCGACCTGCGCCAGTGCCTGGAGGATGTGGCTGCGCTGGAGCAGGCGGGTAAGCTGTGGAGCCCCGATACCTACGCCGACATGGCCTTCGACTTCAAGAACCGCAACACCGTGGTCAAGGCGCTCTGCCTGCATGTGGCCCACACCTGCAACCTGAACTGCTCCTACTGCTTTGCCTCGCAGGGCCGCTATCATGGCGACCGTGCGCTGATGAGCTTTGAGGTGGGCAAGCGCGCCATGGATTTCCTCATCGAGAACTCCGGCACCCGCCGCAACCTCGAAGTCGATTTCTTCGGCGGTGAGCCGCTGATGAACTTTGAGATGGTGAAGAAGCTGGTGGCCTACTGCCGCGAACAGGAGAAGATCCACAACAAGAACTTCCGCTTCACCATGACCACCAACGGGATGCTGATCGACGAGGATGTGATCGACTTCTGCAACAAGGAGTGCCACAATGTCGTCCTGAGCCTCGATGGCCGCAAGGAGGTCCACGACCGCTTCCGCAAGGACTACGCGGGCCGCGGCAGCTATGACGCCATCGTGCCCAAGTTCCAGGAGTTCGTCCGGAAGCGCGGCGACAAGGGCTACTATATGCGCGGCACCTACACCCACTTCAACACCGACTTCACCAACGACATCTTCCACATGGCAGACCTCGGCTTCACCGAGCTGAGCATGGAGCCGGTGGTCTGCAAGCCGGACGACCCCAGCGCCCTGACCGAGGCCGACCTGCCCATCCTGAAGGAGCAGTATGAGATCCTGGCCAAGGAGATGCTCAAGCGCGACCGCGAGGGCCGCGGCTTTACCTTCTACCATTACATGATCGACCTGACCGGCGGCCCCTGCATCTACAAGCGCATTTCGGGCTGCGGTTCCGGCACCGAGTACATGGCCGTGACCCCCTGGGGCGACCTGTACCCCTGCCACCAGTTCGTCGGCGACCCCAAGTACCGGATGGGCGACATCTGGAAGGGCGTCACCAACACCGCCGTGCGGGATGAGTTCAAGCACTGCAACGCCTACGCCCGCCCGGAGTGCAAGGACTGTTGGGCCAAGCTCTACTGCTCCGGCGGCTGTGCGGCCAACGCATACCACGCCACCGGCAGCATCACCGGCGTGTACGAGTACGGCTGTGAGCTGTTCCGCAAGCGGATGGAGTGCGCCATCATGATCCAGGTGGCCAAGAACCAGGAGCTGGCCGCACAGGGCATCGAGGTGCCCATCGAACTGGGCAGCACCTGTAACGCCTGCGCGGACGGCGAAGCCTGCGAATGAGCATGACCACGCCCATCGTGGACTTTGTGCAGAACTACGCAAAGTCCGGGACTTCCCGCCTTCACATGCCCGGCCATAAAGGGCAGGCCCTGCTGGGGTTTGAAGGGCTGGACATTACCGAGATCCGGGGCGCGGATGAGCTGTACGAGGCCGACGGCATCATCGCCCAGAGCGAGGCCAACGCGACCCGGCTCTTCGGCACGGCCCACACCTATTACAGCACCGAGGGTTCGTCCCAGTGCATCCGGGCCATGCTCTACCTGGCGATGCAGGCGGCCCCCGCCGGGCAGCGCCCGGTGCTGCTGGCGGCCCGCAACGCCCACAAAGCGCTGCTCTATGCCGCCGCGCTGCTGGATCTTGACATCCAGTGGCTCTGGCCCGCGCCGGATGCTGCCGGGGCGCTGTGCAGCTGCCCCGTGACCGAAGCTCAGCTTGCCGCCGCGCTGGACCGGCTGGCCGGGCAGGGGAAGTCCCCCTTCGGCGTCTACCTCACCAGCCCGGACTACCTCGGCGGGATGCAGGACATCGCGGCCCTTGCAAAGGTCTGCGATGCGCACGGTGTGCCGCTGCTGGTAGACAATGCCCACGGTGCCTACCTGAATTTTCTGGTGGGCGGCAGCCGCCACCCCATTGCATTGGGGGCGGCGATGTGCTGCGATTCCGGGCACAAGACCCTGCCTGTCCTCACCGGCGGTGCCTACCTGCATCTGGGGCCGAAAGCGCCCGTGCAGGAGGAAACGGCAGTTCGCAATGCGCTGGCGCTGTTCGGCTCCACAAGTCCGTCTTATCTGATCCTGCAATCCCTCGACCGGTGCAACCGGTATCTTTCGGAGGGGTATCCGCTGCGGCTCTACTCCTGCTGCGGGCAGCTGACCAGAATGCGCCGGGTGCTGAACGAGCGGGCCGCTGCGGCAGGCTGTCCGTTCCCGCTGGCGGTGGACGACCCCGCCCGTGAGCCGCTCAAACTCACGCTGGATGCGGCGGCACTGGGCATGACCGGCACCGCGCTGGCCGAGGCTCTGCGACAGGACCGCATTGAGTGCGAATATGCCGACCCCCGGTATGTGGTGCTGATGTTCACCCCCGAAAACCCGGCGCAGGATTATGAGCGGCTGGCAGCGGCAGTGGCACGGCTCTGCGCGGCTCTGCCGTCGGCCCCAGCTCTGCCGGAACCGGAAGCAGATGTCTTCACGGAACTGGCGGCGGAAGCTGCGCCGGTCTGCACCGTGCGGCAGGCGGTGTTCGCCCCGCAGGAGGTGGTTCCCGCCGAAACGGCGCTGGGCCGCATCTGTGCGATGCCCACCGTCTCCTGCCCGCCGGCGATCCCCATCGTGGTGAGCGGAGAACGCATCGGCCCGGCAGCACTGAAACTTTTTGCACGATACGGCATCAAAAATGTCGCAGTCCTGAAATGAAAACAAGACGGCACCGGTCTGTAAAGCGAAACTGCTTTGCGGGCTGGTGCCGTTTTTGCATCCCGACTTGCGCCGAAATGCTTGACAGGCACTTCCGCGGATGATACGATTTGGCTATCAAACAGGAGCGCATCAAGACCGAAAGGAGAGATCCGAATGCTGGAGATCCGGCATCTGACCAAACAGTACGGCGAGAAAACGGCGGTGGATGACCTCACACTGACCATCCGGCCGGGAGAGATCTTCGGCTTCATCGGGCCGAACGGAGCGGGCAAGACCACCACCCTGAAATGCTGCTGCGGCATCTTGCAGCCGGACCGCGGCGAGGTGCGGGTGAACGGCTGTTCCATGCGGGACGACCCGCTTGCGGCCAAGCGTCAGCTGGCCTATCTGCCGGATGATCCGGCTCTTTATGGCTACATGACCGGTATCCAGTATCTGGATTTCATTGCGGACGTGTTCGGTGTCCGCGAGGCTGCCCGCGCCGAGCGGGTGCGGGTGTACGGCGAGCGCTTTGCGCTGACCGAAGCGCTGGGCCAGCCCATCAGCTCCTACTCCCACGGCATGAAGCAGAAGCTGGCCATTCTGGCGGCACTGCTCCACGCGCCCAAACTCATCCTGATGGATGAGCCGTTCGTGGGGCTGGACCCGCTGGCCTCCCACCAGCTCAAGCAGACCATGCGGGCCTTCTGCGATGCGGGCGGGGCCATCTTCTTTTCCACCCATGTGCTGGAAGTGGCCGAAAAGCTCTGCGACCAGGTGGCCATCCTCCGGCAGGGGCGGCTCGTGCGGGCTGGTTCCATGGCCGAGGTGCGGGGCGATGCTTCGCTAGAATCGGTCTTTCTGGAGCTGGAAGGGGTGCAGGATGGACAATGAGACCAGATGTCTGTTCCGCGCCCTGTTCCGGAAACAGCTGCGGGAGCAGGGGGCCTTCCTCGTCCGGAGCGCCAGCACCGGCAGACACCGCACCAGAGCGGGCCGGCTGGCGTTCGGAGCGCTGTATGGGGGCATCGTGCTGCTGGTGATGGGCAGTTTCTTCTCGCTGGCGTGGCCGCTGGGAGAGCTGCTGCTGCCTGCCGGGCAGGAGGCGCTGTACTTCCTGACGATGGAGCTTCTGGCGCTGGCCGTTGGCGTGTTTGCCGGGGCGTTTTCCAGCTATGGGAGCCTGTTTCAGGCCAGGGATAACGACCTGTTGCTGGCGATGCCCATCCCGCCGTGGATGATCTTTGCCGTCCGGATGAGCGGGCTGTACGCGATGTGCCTGTTTTATCTGCTGCTGCTCTGGGTCCCGGCAGAAGTGGTGTATGGGCTGTATGCGGCTTCTCCGCTGGGCGGGCTGCTGAGCGCGGCTCCCATGGCGCTGGTGCTGGCCGGGGCAGCGACCCTTCTGGCGGCGCTGCTGGGGTGGGTGGTCGCTCTCTGCACCGCGCGGGCCGCACACAAAACGCTGGTCACGATTGCGGCAACCCTGGGGCTTGCGGTGGTGTATGATCTCGCCTACCAGCGGGGAATGGCTCAGCTTGAACAGGTGCTGGGGCAGGCGGCGCTGGGAGAAAACAACACGGCTCTAACGGGTGCGGGGCACTTTTTGGGAGGTGCCGCCTGCGGGGAACCGCTTCCGCTGCTGGTGCTGGCCGTTGGCATCGTGCTGCTCTGCGCGGCGCTGGGCAGGGCGCTTTCCGGGCCGTATCTGACCCTGATGACGACCCGGCGCGGGGCTGTGAAACGGACGCGGGCGCGGCTGGCCCGCCGTTCCTCGCTGCGGCGGACGCTGCTGCGCCGGGAACTGCTCCATCTGGGCAGCAGCGCGTCCTATCTGCTCAACTGCGCCATGGGTTCGCTGGCGCTGCTGCTTCTCAGCGGCGCAATGGGATACAAGGCGGACGCACTGCGGGCGTTGGCGGCGCGGCTGCCCGCGCGGGAGCTGAGCGTGGTGCTGCTGACCTTCACGGTGGTGCTGGTGGCCGGGATGAATCTCCTCACCGTGCCGTCCGTCTCGCTGGAAGGGGAACAGCTGTGGCAGCTGCAAAGCCTGCCGGTGACACCATGGCAGGTGCTGCGGGCGAAGCTGGACCTGCATCTGCTGGTCACCCTGCCGCCCGCGCTGCTCTGCCTGGCTTGCGGGCTGGTGCTTTTGTGTGCGCCGTGGACTTCGGCCCTGCTGGCGGGTCTGCTGGTGGCATTGGATGTTGTTTTCACAGCTGCCGCCGGGCTGATGCTCGGCGTGACGATGCCGCGCTTTCACTGGACGAGCGAGATGGCCGTTATCAAGCAGAACCCCGGTGTTCTGCTGGCACTGCTTCTCAACTGGGCCGCTGGCTTTGTGCTGGGCGTGGGGGTGCTGGTGCTGGCGCAGTTCGTGCCGGCCGAGGCCGCATGGATGGCAGCATTGGGCATCCTTGCCCTGGCCGATGGGGCTGCGCTCCGCTGGCTGAAGACGAAGGGCGCAAAAAAATTACAGGCATTATAAAAAGACCCTCTCCGACCTTGCTTTACTGCAATGTCCGGAGAGGGTCTTTTTGGCGGATGCGGCTTATTCGATGCCGGTCACTTTGTAGTCCTGGTCTTCAACGGCCTTCTTCAGGGTCTCGTTGGCGACGTCGGCGCTCAGGGTGACGACGGCGGTGCCGGTCTCGTGGCTGACCACGGCCTCGTGGACTTCGGGCAGAGCTTCCAGTGCCTTCTTCACGCGGGCCTCGCAGTGGCAGCACATCATGCCTTCAACGTGCAGGGTCTTTTTCATAAAACGTTCCTCCTTGACAGTGGATTCCGAAACGGGTTCGGTCGTATCTTCAGCCTGCGGCTGCGCAGCAGCGGGCAGGGCGGAAGCCTTGATCTTGTGGTCGTGTTTGGTGCTGTGCAGGTCGAACAGGTTCAGGCGCAGCGCGTTGCTGACGACACAGAAGCTGGACAGACTCATCGCGGCGGCACCGAACATGGGGTTCAGCGTCAGGCCGAAGGGGATGAACACACCGGCGGCCAGCGGGATGCCGATGATGTTGTAGATGAAGGCCCAGAACAGATTCTCGTGGATGTTGCGCAGGGTGGCGCGGCTCAGGCGGATGGCGGCGGGCACATCGGAGAGCCTGGAGTTCATCAGCACCACGTCCGCCGCATCAATGGCGACGTCCGTTCCGGCACCGATGGCGATGCCGGTGTCGGCGCGGGTCAGGGCCGGGGCATCGTTGATGCCGTCACCGACCATAGCGACCTTGCCGGAGGCTTGCAGCTTGCGGATGACGGCTTCCTTGCCGTCGGGCAGGACGCCAGCGATGACCTCATCCACGCCTGCCTGACGGCCGATGGCGTTGGCGGTGCGCTGGTTGTCGCCGGTGAGCATCACGACCCGGATGCCCATGTTCTGCAATGCACGGATGGCGCGGGGGCTGTCCTCCTTGATGGTATCGGCCACGGCCACTACGCCCAGCAGACGGCCCGCGCCGCCGAAGTACAGCGGCGTTTTGCCCTCGCTTGCCAGCGCGGCGGCTTTTGCCTTCAGGCTGGCGGGCACAGCGGCCTTTGTCGCAAGGAAGGACGCATGGCCTGCGTAAACTTCTTTGCCGTCCAGCGTTGCAGTCAGGCCGTTGCCGGGCAGGGCTGCAAAGTCGGAGACTTCCGGGGCCTCGATGGCATGGGCCTCGGTATAAGCGAGGATGGCCTTGGCCAGCGGATGCTCGCTCCTGCGCTCCAGCGCGGCGGCAAGGGTCAGCAGCTCGTTCTCGGAAACGCCCTCGGCGGGCAGGATGTCGGTGACCTTGGGTTCGCCGCTGGTGATGGTGCCGGTCTTATCCAGCGCCACGATCTGGGTGCGGCCTGCGGCTTCCAGCGAAGCGGCTGTCTTGAACAGGATGCCGTTCTTGGCCCCCAGACCGTTGCCGACCATGATGGCCACCGGTGTGGCCAGGCCCAGCGCACAGGGGCAGCTGATGACCAGCACCGAGATGCCGCGGGCCAGCGCATAGCCGAACTCCCGGCCCAGCAGCAGCCAGACGATGGTGGTGACCACTGCGATGGAGATGACCGCCGGGACGAAGAAGCCCGACACGGTGTCGGCGATCTTGGCGATGGGGGCCTTGGTGGCGGCGGCGTCGCTGACCATCCGGATGATCTGCGCCAGAGTGGTATCTTCGCCCACGCGGGTGGCCTCGCACCGCAGGAAGCCCGACTGGTTGGTGGTGGCGGCTGAGACCTTGTCGCCCTCGGCCTTGTCCACCGGGATGCTCTCGCCGGTCAGTGCGCTCTCGTTCACGGCGCTGCTGCCTTCCAGCACGATGCCGTCCACCGGGATGTTCTCACCGGGGCGGACGACAAAAACATCGCCCTTGCGCACTTCGGCGATGGGGACGCTGACTTCGGTGCCGCCCCGCAGGAGGGTGGCCGTTTTGGGGGCCAGCTTCATCAGGCTCTTGAGCGCGTCGGTGGTCTTGCCTTTGGAGCGGGCTTCCAGCATCTTGCCCACCGTGATGAGGGTCAGAATCATGGCGGCCGACTCAAAGTAGAACTCCATCATATAGTGCATGACGAGAGCGTCGTTGCCATCCACCTGCGCGCGGGTCATGGCGAAGAGGGCATAGGTGCTCCAGAGGAAGCTGGCCGAGGAACCAAGCGCCACCAGCGTATCCATGTTGGGGGCGCGGTGGAGGAGACCCTTGAAGCCGTTGATGAAGAACTTCTGGTTGATGACCATCACGATGCCCGCCAGCAGCAGCTGAACGAGGCCCATCGCGACGTGGTTGCCTTCGAACCAGTGGGGGAGCGGCCAGCCCCACATCATGTGCCCCATGGAAAAGTACATCAGCACCGCCAGGAAGAGAAGGGAGGCGATGAGCCGCTTTTTCAGTTTGGGGGTCTCGTGGTCGGCCAGAGCGTTGAGGTCGGCGCTGGGGTCCGGGGCGGCGGTGGGCCCGCCAGCCTTGGGGCTGGCGCCATAGCCTGCATCCTGCACCGCCTTGACGATGGCGGCAGCACTCGCGGTGCCCTCCACGCCCATGGAGTTGGTGAGCAGGCTCACCGAGCAGCTCGTGACGCCGGGCACGGCGTTTACGGCCTTTTCCACCCGTGCAGAGCAGGCCGCGCAGCTCATGCCGGTAACGTTGTATTGTTCCATAGTCTTCACTCCTTGCGATGGGTCAGCTTGTCCGAAAAAGGGTCATTTCATGAGTTTGGGCAGCAATTTCAGCAGCTCATCCAACTTTTCGTCGCTGCCCGCGCGCAGGTCGTCCGCGACGCAGGTGCGAACATGCTGGCTGAGAAGCTCTCTGGAAAAGGCGTTCAGCGCAGAGTTTGCCGCCGCCACCTGCACGAGGATGTCGGCACAGTAGACGTCTTTTTCGACCATGCCGCGGATGCCCCGGATCTGGCCCTCGATGCGGTTCAGCCGGTGGATGAGGCTCTTGTACTCCTCCTCGCTCCGCTTTTTGTGGCGGCAGCAGCAGGCGTGCAGGGTCTCTGCTTCGGCGGCTGCATCTTCGCAGCAGGGGGCAGGGGACGCTTCATGCAGGGCACAGCGGGGGCAGGGTTCCATCTCGCTGCTCATGGGAACAACTCCTTTCAAATTACCCCTTGGGGGTATCTTTCGTACAAGGGCATTGTAGCACAATTTGTCCTACAGAACAAGTAGGAAATGAAAATTCAATTGTGAATTTTTGTGAACACAGAAGACAAAAAAGAAGGAGCTGCTGCAAACTCCCTCAGTCACAGCGTCGCTGTGCCAGCTCCCTCATGGAGGGAGCCTTGGCGCAAGGGTCAGCTGTAAAAGGCCCCCTCTCAGAGGGGGCTGTCACCGTAGGTGACTGGGGGAGCATCAACAACTCCTGAAAGGCAAGCGCTTATTCGCAGAACTTCCGCATAAAGGCGATATCGCTGGCGGCGCGGGCGGGGACGGCTTCCTCACGCAGGACCGGGAAGGCAGCCTGCGGCATCTGCTTCAGCATGGCGAAGCCGCCTGCATAGTCCACGCAGGAATCCTCCAGGCTGGTGGAGTACAGGGTGCCGTCCGGCCGGAAGTTCTGGCCTTTGAAGTGGACGGCGGCGATCTTGTCGCCGTACCAGCTGCCCACCTTGTCCCAGATGCGGCGCTGCGCGTCCAGCGAAGCATCCTCCGGGCCGACGTAGTTGGCGAAATCGCAGAGGACGCGCAGATTGGGGCTGGCGATGGTGTCCAGCACCATTTTGACGGTCTCCGGGGTGTTCATAGCGTGGTAGTAGACGCACTCCACGGCGAACAGCACCCCCTGCTCCTCACAGACGGGCAGGATCTCGCCCAGGCTGCGGAGAAGGGCTTCCTGCGCTTCCTTGCGGGTGACGCCGGGCTGCTTGGCCATGTTGGTGGTTTCGCTGCCCATGCAGCCGGCGTGCAGCACTTTGGCGACCGGGATCTGGCTCAGCACCTTGGCGACCTCGGCGCGGCGCTTGTCCTCGTCGGCATAGCTCAGCTCGACGTAGGTGCCGTTCACCGCGATGGAAACACCGGCAGCGGTGGCTGCAGCGCGGGTGGCTTCGACCAGTTCCGGGGTGACATCGGCATAGCTCTTCACGCCCTCAATGGCCTTGGTGTAGGCCAGCTGGGTGCAGGCAAAGCCCGCCTTGCCGATGGAAGCGAACAGCTCATCCGGGGTGTGACGGCCAAAATCGTGCCCGCGGGCACCGATCACAAATTCAGGCATGGCTTTCTCCTTCTCCAAAGATGCGTTCTGCGAACAGGTGCAGCTCCTTGCCCCACCAGTACCAGTCGTGGGAGACATCACTGCCCCAGAACTCGCAGTGGGCGGGCAGACCGGCGGCGGTCAGGGCCTCGGAGAGGGCGCGGGTGTCGGCCTGTGCCTCTTCCTCGTAGCTGCCCTGCCCGGCGCAGAGGATGAGGTCGTTCTCCTCCGCCTTGGCAAGGGCCTTTTTGTCCACGAGGCCGGTCTCGGTCAGGTAGGCGAGGGGTGCATTGCGGAGCACGAGGTCGTCCTCGGCGCTGCCCAGAAAGCGGCTCATGTCGTACAGGCCGGACAGACCGATGGCACCGCCGAACACCTCCGGGCGGCGCAGGCGGCAGTTGACGGCCTGACAGGCACCGGTGTCCACGCCGACGCACCAGATGAGCTGGCCTTTCTCGGTCTGATTCAGTTCCCGGATGCGGGCGGCCAGCTCGGTGGACAGGTAGTTGAAATACTTTTCCTGCATCTCGGCCCGGCGGCGGGGCGCAGCATCCCCGGCCAGCAGGCTCTCGGCGTCGATGCCGTCGGCGGTAAAGAGCTGGAGCTTGCCGCTGCTCAGCAGGGAAGCCACCGCTTCGGGCATCCCATTGTTCTCCCAATCGTAGAAACGGCCCCCGCGGGCGGGCAGGGCCAGCACCGGCACACCGGCCGTGCCATAGACCTTGAACTCCATTTCGCGGCCGAGCATCCGGCTCCACTCTTTATAATAGGTACCTTGCATCATGAAAGCATCCTCCTGAGTTTATACGAATTGATTCCGCACCGGGTCGTATCCATACCCGGCGGCAGCGAGCGTTGCGCACAGCGCGGCCTTGTCCTCGTCCAGGTCGTCGCACAGTGCGTCGAGGCTGGGGTAGAAGTCGCGCAGCTTCAGGTTCACCATGCTCAAAAGCATGATGGGGTCATGGGGCAGAGCCATCTGAAAAACCTCCTCCTGGAAAACAAAAAAGCCGGTCACTCGACAAAGTGACCGGCAGATGCAGCTACTTAGACAGCGCGGGTAACTTTGCCAGCGCGCAGGCAACGGGAGCATGCGTAGATATACTTGGGAGAACCCTCCACGACCGCCTTGACACGACGGACATTCGGCTTCCAGGTACGGTTGGAACGGCGATGGGAGTGGGAGACCTTGATACCAAAGGTAACGCCCTTGCCGCAGCATTCACACTTAGCCATGATACTTGCACCTCCTAGCAGTGAAGTAAGGAATTCAAAATAATCAGCTTGACTATTGTACCAGAGTCGGGCAGAAATTGCAAGCATTTTTTTGAAATTTCTGTAACCTTTTTTATCTGTGGGCCAAACCCTTGTCTGAAATCGAAAAACATAGTACAATAAGACAAAATAATCCACTGTTAGGAGAATACGATGACCTCACGCGGACTGTACTATCTTATCCGGGCGCTGGTGACGCTGGTCGCCATCCCGTTCCACGAAGCGGGCCACGCCCTCGCAGCCTGGCTGCTGGGTGACCCCACGGCCAAGCGGGAGGGTCGGCTGTCGCTGAACCCGTTCCGCCACTTTGACCTGATGGGCACCCTGTGCATGGTGCTGGCGGGCGTGGGCTGGGCAAAGCCGGTCTCCACCGACCCGCGCAATTTCAAGAATCCCAAGGCGGGCATGGCGCTCACGGCGCTGGCAGGCCCGGTGGCGAACCTGCTCCTGGCCTACCTCGCGATGGTGGTCTGGAAGCTGCTGTATTACTGGGCCCCGGTCACGGTCGGAACCGTGTTTGCAGCCCGCTTCCTGCAATATCTGGTCATGATGGATGTCAGTCTGGCGGTGTTCAACCTCATCCCGGTGCCGCCGCTGGACGGCAGCCGGGTGCTGCTGGCGGTGCTGCCCCAGCGCATCTACTTCGGCATCATGAAATATGAGCGGGTGATCCTCATCGTCATGCTGGCGGTGGTCTGGAGCGGCTTTCTGGACGGCCCGCTCACCCTGCTGAACGATGCCGTGTGGGACCTGCTGGATCTGGGCACCGGCTACATCGACCAGATCGCCTATTCCATGTATTACGCATCCATCGGGACGGTGATCTGAGTGGCAGAAGAGCTGACCTTCCATCTGGCGGACTTCGAGGGCCCGCTGGAACTGCTGCTGACGCTGGTGCAGAAGCATAAGATGGACCTGCACAACATCCCAATCTTGGAACTCATCGACCAGTACACCCGCACTGTGGCGGCGGACGCCGGAACCGACCCGGAGACGGCCAGCGCCTTCATCGAGATGGCGGCGCATCTGGTGGAGATGAAGAGCTATCTGCTGCTGCCCCGCAGCGAAGAGGGCGAGCGGATGAAACAGGAACTGACCGGCCAGCTCATCGAGTACGACCAGTGCCGCCGGATGGCCGGGGCATTGCGCGCAAAAGGGGAGCAGGCCCCGGTCTTCGTCCGGAGACCGCTGGAAGTGGAGCAGGACAACACCTACGACCTCTTCCATTCGCCGCAGGTGCTGGCGGACTGCTGGCAGGCGCTGGCGGGCCGGAAAGCGGCCGTCGTCCGGCAGCCCACCCAGCAGCAGTTCGAGCCGCTGGTGTCCGCGCCGGTGGTGTCGGTGAACAGCCGGGTGGTCTATATCCTGCGCCAGCTCATCGGGGGCAGCGCCCGGAAGCTGGGGCAGCTGTTTTCCCGCCGCCAGAGCCGGAGCACCCATGTGGCCACCTTTCTGGCCCTGCTGGAACTGGTGCGCGGCGGGCGTGTCACCCTCGGCCCGGACGGTGCGATGACCATGCGCCGCGGGCGGCTGGACCGCACAAAGGAGAACGAATGAACCAGAAAAAACTGCGAGCCGCCGTGGAGGCGATGCTCTTTGCCTATGCGGAACCCATTGGGGCCGACAAACTGGCCCAGGCGCTTCAGATGCCGGTCTCCAGCGTGGAGCCGGTGCTGGAAGAGCTGCGCACCCGCTATGCCCGCGAGGACAGCGGCCTGTGCCTGCTCCACCTGAACACCCACTGGCAGCTGGCCACCAAGGCTGACTTTGCCGAGCCGATCCGCCGTGTGCTGGATACCCGGCGCTCGGTGCCGCTGGGCCCGGCGGCGATGGAGACGCTGACCGTCATCGCCTACAACCAGCCGGTCTCCCGCGCATTCATTGAACAGGTGCGCGGCGTGGACTCCTCGTCCAGCGTGTCCGGCCTGCTGGAAAAAGGCCTCATCGAAGAGGCCGGACGGCTGGACCTGCCCGGACGGCCGGTGGCGTTCCGGACGACGGATGTGTTTCTGCGGTGCTTTGGCCTGTCCAGCCTGGACGACCTGCCGCCCATCCACAGCAGGGAAGAAAGCGGGGGAGAGGTATGAGTGTTCTGAGCGTTTTGGGAGCGGTGCTGCTCGTTCTCTTGAAAGGGATCGGCGTCCTGCTGCTGGTGGTGCTGATCCTGGCGGTGGTGCTGCTGTTCTGCCCCTTCTGCGCGGATGTGCAGTGGGCGAACGATGTGCTGACCATCCGGGCCGGTGCGCTGGGGCTGACCCTGCCGGTGTTCCAGTATCCTGCACCGGAAAAGCCGAAAAAGAAAAAGAAGAAAAAACCAGCCGGACAGAAAGCGGACCAGAAGCCCAGGCCGGAGACCCCGCCCCGCAAAAAGGCCCGGCTGACCCTGAACATCCTCTGCACCATCCTGCGGGGGGCGGGTCGGCTGACCAGAGCCATCATCGGGTCGCTGCGCATCACGAAGATCGACGTCGTGCTGGGCGTCCGGGGCGAGGACCCCGCCGAAACTGCCCGCAGCTATGGCAGGCTGAACGCCTGGCTCTATCCGGCACTGGGCTTCCTCGACCGGTTCGTCTATCTCGATTTTGAGCAGCTGCGGCTGCTTCCGGATTTTGGTTCGGCCCAGCCGACGGTGCAGGACCGGGTGTCCTTCCGGGTGTCGGCACAGGCGTATGCCATCGTCTTTACGGCAGTGCGTGTGCTTTACGAGTTCTGGCGCGAAAAAGTGCTGGACGTCTTCCTATAATTTGGTTATAATATAACTGTATGGTGTGTTCTGCCTGTCCGCTGCGGCGGGGGCAGTTCCGGAGAAAGCGTTCCCGCTTTTTCCCACTCATTGAAATAAGGAGGCCGATTTTATGGCTGAGCATCCGATCCAGGGTTTAATGAACGTCACGATGGACAAGGTCCGTCAGATGGTGGATTCCAACACCATCGTGGGCAAGCCCATCACCACCGAGGACGGCACCACCATCCTTCCGGTGTCCAAAGTCAGCTTTGGCTTTGCATCCGCAGGCACGGACTTTGACGGCAAGAATGCTGCCAACAAGGACCTGTTCGGCGGCGGTTCCGGCGCGGGCGTCAACATCCAGCCGGTGGCCTTCCTTGTCATCAAGGACGGCTGTGTCCGCACCATCCAGCTGTCCGACGGGGCCAACACCGTGGACCGCGCCCTGACCATGATCCCCGAACTGGTGGAGAAGGTCAGCGTCCTCATCGACCGGAAGGGCGGCAAGGCGGCCCCCGCGGAGACCGGCCCCGAAGCGCCCAACGCGTAAGAAAAGGCGCATGAGCTTCCCCTTGAGGGGAGCAGCCGAATGAAGCAAGATGGATGAGGCAAACGCGCGAACATGCGCATCCTCATCCGGCACTGCGTGCCACCTTTCCCGCAAGGGCAGGGCTTTTCAGCGCGGTGCATTTTGAGCGCCGGGAGGCGCACAAGGAGTAAACGAACGATGGCAGAAGAACGTATTCAGAAGATCATGAGCGAGCAGGGCCTGTGTTCCCGCCGCGCGGCCGAGCAGATCATTGCCGAGGGCCGCGTCAAGGTCAACGGCCACCCGGCCAAGGTGGGCGACAAGATGGACCCCAACCGCGATGTGCTGCATGTGGATGATGAGCGCATCTACATCCAGAAGAACCAGCAGCTCTACTATCTGGCGCTGTACAAGCCCCGCGGCTACGTGACCACCGCCAGCGATGAGCTGGGCCGCAAGACCGTCATGGAGCTGGTCAGCGACATCCCCGCCCGCCTCTACCCGGTGGGCCGCCTGGATAAGGACAGCGAGGGCCTGCTGCTGATGACCAACGACGGCGCCTTTGCGCAGGCCGTCACCCATCCGTCCGGCGGCATCTCCAAGCTGTACCGCGTGACCGTGCAGCCCCGTGCCGACGAGAGCCAGATCCTGAAGATGAGTTCCGGCGTCGTGCTGGACGATGGCACCAAGACCATGCCCTGTGCCATCAATGTCGTGACCGACGAGCCGGGCCGCACCGTGATGGAGATGACCCTGAAAGAGGGCAAGAACCGCGAGATCCGCCGGATGTGCGAGGCCGTCGGGCTGGAAGTCGTCCGCCTGAAGCGGAACGCCGAGGGCGTCGTCAAGCTGGGGATGCTCAAGCCGGGCACCTACCGCGAGCTGACCAAGGCAGAGATCAACGGCCTGCGCGCCGCAGCCGCCAAGGGCCGCGCCCAGACCCGCAGCGCAGCGCTGCAATCCAAAGCGGCCGAGCGCCGCCCCCGCGGCCCGGTGGGGCAGGGCGCAAAGCGCGGCGAGCGCAATGCACCCGCAAAACGGAGAAAATGATGGTCCCCGCAGCATCTTTGTCGGGCAGACCAAGGCGGCCGGGCCTGAGATGGAAAAGATTGTGAGATTTTCCCTCAAAAATGGGGCGTTCGGCACTTGAGAATCCTGACAAAATATAGTATAATAAACCTAATTTTGAAAGCTCAAAATAGACAAAGCAGGAGGTCTTACCATGGCTTCAAAGATCAACAAAGGAGAAATCCTCGCCAAGTTTTTCGATGACGGGGAATATACCGCACTGTTTGCGGACGGCGCGGTGAGCGCTGCCTGCGGCTATGCGGCTGGCCAGCAGGCCTACGCCGTCTACCAGAACGGCGAGGCAGTCACCGTGAAGGACGTTGAGAAGAACATCAAGGTCCTCGAAATGGCTGCTCAGACGGGCTGCCCCGTGGTCACGTTCTACAACTCGGTCGGCGCAAAGCTGGCAGAGGGTCTGGACGTTCTGACCGCGACCGCCAAGCTGAACGCTGCCATCGCCAAGGTGTCCGGCGTCGTGCCCCAGGTGGCGGTCGTCACCGGCGTGTGCGGCGGTACCAGCGCCTTGAACGCTGCCAGCGCAGATGTCTGCGTCATGGCAAAGGACGCCGAGCTGTTCTTCACCGCTCCCTTCACCTCTGCCGCCAAGGGCGACAAGGTCGCAGATGCAGGCTCCGCTGAGGCTGCTGCCAAGGCTGGTGTTGCTTCCATCGTGGCCGAGAGCGCTGCCGAGGCTGCCGAGAAGGCTGCCCACATCGTGGGTCTGCTGCCCGCCAACAACCTGACCGGCCCCGCCATCTTCGAGTTCGAGCAGCCCACCGCGGTCCTGGCCGCTGGTGCCGCTCCGGAGAAGGCTGCTGCTGCCCTCATTGATAAGGACAGCGCCGTGGAGCTGTTTGCAGGCTTCGGCAAGAGCGTCTACACCGCATTTGCTACCATCGGCGGCAACGCGGTCGGCGTGGTGGCGACCGGTGAGCAGCTGTGCCACAACTGCGTGTCCAAGGCTTCCCGCTTCGTCCGCCTGTGCGACGCCTTCAGCGTCCCCGTGCTGACCATCGTAGACACCAAGGGCTTTGTTCCCAGCGCGACCGACGACATCGCCGGCGGCATCCGTGAGGCTGCCCGTCTGGCTGCCACCTATGCAGACGCCACCACCGCGAAGGTCGCTCTGCTGGCTGGCAAGGCTGTGGGCCCGGTCTACACCGCTCTGGCCAATGCCGACCTGAAGATCGCTGTCAACGGCTGCGTGGTCAGCGCTCTGGAGCCCAACGCTGCCGTCTCCGTTCTGTACAAGAGCGAGATCGACGCTTCCGACAACATCATCGCTGCGACCAACGCCAAGGCTGCTGCCTACACCGCCGAGGTGTGCAGTGCCGCCAACGCTGTGGCCTGCGGCGCTGCCGATATGACCTGCGACGCTGCCAACGCACGCGCAAGCGTTGTGGCTGCATTTGAGCTGCTGAGCACCAAGCGTGCTGCCCGCCTGCCCAAGAAGCACGGCAACATGGCTCTGTAAGCGTTCCGATCGTAAAACGTACATAGGATAAATGATTGATTCAGGAGGGTCCTTCCATGAAGTATTACAATATTACCGTCAATGGTGTTGCTTACAGCGTCTCCGTTGAGGAGACCGCCGCTGGCGCTGCTCCCGTTGCTGCTGCCGCTCCCGCTGCTCCCAAGGCTCCGGCTGCTCCTGCTGCCGCTCCCAAGGCTGCTGCTCCCGCCGGTGCTGCCGGCGCCGTCACCGTCAAGGCTCCCATGCCCGGCAACATCCTGGATGTCAAGGTCGCAGCCGGTGCATCCGTCAAGGCTGGCGACGTGCTGGTCATCCTGGAGGCCATGAAGATGGAGAACGAGATCGTCGCTCCGCAGGACGGCACCGTTGCTTCCGTCAATGTCAACAAGGGCGACACCGTCAACTCCGGTGACGTTCTCGTCTCCATGAACTGAGAACGAAGGGAGAGGTGACAACCATGGCCAAAAAGCCGATCAAGATCACGGAAGTCGTCCTGCGCGATGCGCACCAGTCTCTGCTGGCCACCCGTATGACGATGGACGACATGCGTCCCATCCTGCCCGAAATGGATAAGATCCCGTACTTCTCTGTCGAGTGCTGGGGCGGCGCTACCTTCGATAGCTGCATCCGCTTCCTCGACGAGGACCCCTGGGATCGTCTGCGCATCCTGCGCAAGGAGCTGCCCCACCAGAAGCTGCAGATGCTGTTCCGCGGCCAGAACATGCTGGGCTACCGCCCCTACGCTGACGACGCCGTCGAGTACTTCGTGCAGAAGTCTGTTGCCAACGGCATCGACGTCATCCGCATCTTCGACGCACTGAACGATGCCCGCAACCTGCAGACCGCCATCAAGGCAGCCAACAAGGAAAAGGCACATGTGCAGGGCTGCATCAGCTACACCCTGAGCCCCGTGCACAACAACGAGTACTACGTCAAGTATGCCAAGACCCTGGAAGAGATGGGCGCAGACTCCATCTGCATCAAGGATATGGCTGGCCTGCTGACTCCGTACACCTGCTACGACCTGGTCAAGGAGCTGAAGAGCACCCTGTCCATCCCGGTCGATATCCACAGCCACTACACCGCCGGTCTGGCTTCCATGTCCCTGCTGAAGGGCATCGAGGCCGGTGCCGACATCGTCGATACCGCCATGAGCCCCCTGAGCGGCGGCACCAGCCACATGGCGACCGAGAGCCTGGTCGCAGCTCTGCAGGGCACCGATTACGATACCGGTCTGGACCTGAAGCAGCTGAACGTCGTCCGCGCATACTTCGCAAAGCTGCGCGAGAAGTACATCGCCAACGGCCAGATCAGCCCGAAGTCTCTGGGCGTCGATGCCAACACCCTGCTGTATCAGGTGCCGGGCGGCATGTTCTCCAACATGCTCAAGC
>OGII01001302.1_pt1 | contig 17999 bp, 17 predicted proteins | sample 1571701 | NCBI WGS metagenome assembly OGII01 (sample SAMEA2581950, study PRJEB24529) | metagenome | biome: Human gut stool | place: China | collected 2011
TGGTTGAACTTTCTTTTACGCCCTGTACCTGTTTTAATTTTTCAATAACCGGTTCTTCTTTTTCAATGTCTTCTAACGAACCGGAGCGGTAATAAACATCGTATTCCCCAAGCTTATAATTTTCCTCGACCATAAGCACAAGGTATTTGCCAAATGCGCTTGCCGATACAAACATCACAATACTGACAAATAGTGAAAAAATCGTGGTGCGGTATCTTTTGCCGCTTCTTTTAAAGTTCTTGCAGCTTCCTGAATATTTTAGAACATCTGATCTTTCTGCGGCTTAACTGAATATCGCCGTTCTGGCGGATTGCCTCAATCGCAGACATTCTCGAAATCCGTATCATCGGGATAAACGTTGAAATCAGCACCGTAAATAAAGATACGACTGCCGCCGCCTCAATTGCCGCAGGTGCCGGATACAATTTCATTTCACCGAGGGATACCATGCTTGCCGCAATGCTTTTCATACTGGCACGCACACCGAAAAGGGTAATGCCGATTCCCGCAACACCCACCAAAATTCCCAGCGGGATTCCTGCAATGCTGACTAAAAATGCCTCGGAAAGCACACATTTACGAAGCTGTGCTTTGGTCGCCCCCACGGAGGAGAGCAGTCCGAACTGCTTTGTCCGTTCATTTAACGAAATGACAAAGGAATTGTAAATTAAAAGCACCGAAGCCCCGACAACCAGTACAATCACAATCACCGCTATCGTCGTAATAAAAGAGTAATAGGAAGAATACACGGATATTCCGCTCAGTCTTAACAGTCCGAGATTGTAGCCGGTTTCATAGGATGCATCGCTGTACCGTTTTAAAACCGCAAACGTATTCTTCGGATTTTTCACCCGAATGTAAACATCGGCACTTTCAATATTCTTTGTATTTTCATCGTATTTTGTATACACTACATAGCTGCTTGTGCTGCCGACATTAAAACCTGCGTCCTCATACAGACCGACTACCGTATATCCCTGTGTGTCCGCAAGTTCCGGTTCAATCGTATCGCCCACCTTGCAGTCCGCAAGAATACCGCTTGTAATCAAATCACTTGCAACTACAATTTCTTTTGAATTTTCCGCCATTCTGCCTTCTGTAAGCTCCAATGGGAGGCTGATTTCATTTTCATCACTGAATGCCTTGACACTGATCTGATGTCCGTCCTGTTCTTCAATGGTACTGCCGATATTGTACATCAGACGTTCTGATAAAATGTCACTGTCCTGCCTGATTTTTTCCAGCCCTTCCTTTAAATCGACCTGCTCAATCACGCCGTACCAGTTGCCCGATTCTTTGATTTTATAATCCAGCATACTTTTATGCAGGCTGGCGATAAAAACCGTAATTGCCGTAATCAACGCCGCTGACAGCATAATGCCGATAATCGTTACCAGTGTACGCACTTTGTTTTTTACCATTTGCCGGTAAGTCATTTTTAAAAAAACATGATTCTGTCCCATTAGCGGATCACCTCATCTCTTGTGATTCTGCCGTCGGAAATCTCAATAATACGGTCCGCCAGTGTCGACTTTCCGTGGTCAATATGCGCCACAATACAAAAATTGCGGATCTTGCTCTGATCTATTTCTGCCATTCCTTATCCTCCGTTGTGTCTCTTCAAAACGCAGTGTACTGCGTATATGCCTCTTACGCAGTGCATAAGCTCGATTTCGCTAACGCTCCATCTCGCTATAGGGCATTCGCCCCATATGTCTGCACGAAAACATAGTCTCTTACGTGCAAGCACGACGATCCCATGTTTTCGTGCATCCATGCACTGCTCATTGCTTGTAATATATCATACTCCGAAAACCTTCGCAAGTAACACTGACAGTGGTTCCATCGTATTCAGGATCTCCTGAAGGGTATTAGTCTGCGCGCCCACCTCGATCAACAATGCCTTATCGGACAGATGCAGATTATATCGGAGGCTCTTCAGATAAATATTTCTGGAGAGGCCCGGATAATACTGATCGCACAGCAGCTTCAACTGAAGAGTCAATGCCAGATTATCTTCAATATAAGGATTGTACAGATAATCAATAGGACCATTTTTCTTCGTGCGGCTCAGACCATTAAAAAACATAAACCGAGCCATGGGCTTGCCATCGATCTCCGTCACCAGATGAGTATTTTCATTGACTCCGTCCCTGTGCAAGTCGATCACTGCCTGAATAGACGGATATTCTTCCAAAATTTGGCTGATCTCCTTCTCTGCCCGGCTGTATGCCTCATTTCTGTCCAGTTCCCCATCCACCAGATCATAGACACTGGTCACATGCATCACTTCAAAGCCCTTCTCCCGCAGGAGCTCCGACAAATACTCCCCGGCTCCCATAATGGTGGTGGAATTATCCCCCGGCACGGAATCCACAAAACCTTCCTGGGAATGGGTGTGATAGATCAGGATCTGCGGTCCATCCACATCACAGTCAATAGTCATATCCTTTTCCAGCAACTTTTCTACATTAAGCTCTGCCGCTGAAATACTGGTGTTAGATTCCACTGTATAAAAATGACTGAGTAGAAAATCAAAATCTGACAGTTCTTCCAGATTATAAATCGTTCCGCCTTCTATAAGATCTGGCTTCGGTTCTGCCTGTGCGATATCTTCCGTCTCCTGCGGAACTTCTTCGGGTACGTACACATCTGCCTCGCTTGCTGCCTGCTCATTTTCCTTTTCAGCCAGTGTTTCCAGATCGTAAGCCTCCCCGGAAGCATCGGTCTCATTTTCATCATGCACACCGCCACTGACCAGCATCTCATAGGTAGCTGCACTCTCCAGTGCCTGACTGTTTCCTGCCGCTTTTGACAATTTTGTAAGCGGATGCATCCACAACGCCCACTCTATGTACCAGTCCTCCAAAGACTGCGTATCCGTCTCCTCATATCCCATAAAGAGCCCCGGATACAGACTGCGTGCCGCCCCTTGCCAGGCAGCACGCTCCAGTGCCTGACAGCCTTTCACCAGCAGTTCCTGCACACTCCCGGTCCAGAAACGGCTGCTCCCTGCCGCCAGCAAATAAATTCCCATTCCCAGAAATATAACCCATAACAGTCGATTTACAACCTTCATGAAACGATCCATCTTCGCATCTCCACCGTTGATATTATATGCGAGACAGTTCAAAGCCATGCACATACCTATAAATATGTGGAATATGCCTGCTCACATAAAGAATCGTAACCCTCAACGTTCTCCATGTGTAAACACCATATTCAATGCCTCGGATAATGTAAAACTCAACTGTTTGATCAGTTCATCGATATTTTTCGGTGTGACAAACATTCCATTCAGATGGGGCGGCATCTGTTCACAGTTTCCCTGCGCATCATAAATAATCGCTGCTGCCTCTACGACCGTCGGTACACCAATGGCTATCACCGGTATACCAAGTGTCTCTTTCGTCAGTGCTGCCCGATGATTACCCACACCGGAACCTGGCTGGATCCCCGTGTCTGTCAGCTGGATCGTCCGGCAAAGCCTGCGAGTGCTTCTGGCTGCCAGCGCATCGATCACGATCAGCAGATCCGGAGATATCTCCTGCACCACGCCTTTGATGATCTCCGACGTTTCCATACCTGTCTGTGCCATGACTCCTGGTGCCAGACCGCTGATCTCACAACAGTCTCCCACGCCCATGGCTTCCCGACCATACTCCCGGATCAGATGTCTTGTGATCAACAGGTTGGAAACCATCTTCGGTCCCAGCGCATCCGGCGTCACATCCCGGTTGCCAAGTCCCACCACCAGAACAGACGGATTCTTCTGTCCACCCATCAATTCTTTCAGATACTCTGCCAGCTTTTCCGAGATTTCCCGATGATAATCCTCATCAGGGGAAGCCATACCGGGAGCTTCTAATGTCAGATAGGTACCGATGGGTTTTCCCATTTCCCGCGCTCCCCGCTCTGACTCGATCCTCACTCTGGTCAGACGAAGATTCTGTTCCTTGTCATACTCTTCTTCCACAACAACCCCATGTACCTCCACATCGCTTCCCGAAAAACTCTCCTTCGCCTCCAGCGCCAGATCTGTCCTTACTCTCATGCGCTCCATGTCATCTGCTCCCTTCCAAATATCATGGTATATTTCGGTATATTTTCCCCTAAAAAAGTGAAAATATGTATTGACAGAAGTCATACTTTCGATTACTATAATATCTGTGTGTTTCCACGAAAAGCCACCGTGTCTCGCTTTTAGGAACCACGACTTAAGAGAAACGATATCATAGATTCCCGGCATATTTGTCTGGGATGTAAAGTAATTTTGGAGGTGCACGAAATTGGCTAATATCAAATCCGCAAAAAAAAGAATCCTGGTAACTGAGACCAGAACTGCAAGAAACAAAGCAATCAAATCCGAAGTAAAGACCATGGTTAAGAAAGTATACGCAGCAATCGATTCCAAAGATCAGGAAGCTGCAAAAGCTGCTCTGAAAGCTGCTATCTCTACCCTGGATAAAGCTACTACCAAGGGAGTATATCACAAAAATACTACTTCCAGAAAGATTTCCCGTCTGCAGACTGCTGTTAACAAAATGGCATAAGGCTGGAATCAAAATAGCATAAATATATGAAATATAAAACGACTGGTACCGTCATGCCAGTCGTTTTTTTGTATATTTATATATCACACAGATTACAAAAGGCTAACTGAAGATCAGTGCCCTGAGTTCTTTTCCGTATACTTCATAATCAGCAGTTCTACCCCCAGCTGGTCGCCCATGCGGCCGGTCTTGACCTGTTCTTCGGTATCCACGCAATCTTCTACTGCCTGGCGAAGATCCGCCAAAGTAAATTTTCGGCACTGCGCCTGATATTTGCCAAGGGCAAAGGGTGGAATCGAAGCTTTTTTTGCCAGTTCTGAACGGTCCAGTCCTTCCGCTGACATCTGCTTCAGCAGCATAAGCTGCTGGAACTGCCGGGTGATCAGGAACAGGATCCGCATAGGCGGCTCCTTCATGGCCAGCAGATCTGCATAGAGATCCATGGCCTTCCTGCGATTCTTTTCCGTGATTGACTGGATCATCTCGAAGATCCGGTTCTCGGTCTGTTCCGTGCAGACCGCATATACATCCTCCGTGGTGATGGTATCCTGACCCATGGTATAACAGATCAGTTTTTCCAGCTCTTTGGAAATATTTTCCATATCTGCGCCGGTTCGTCCCAGAAATGCTTTCATGGTATCTTCCGTAATATTTCTTCCTTCTTTTTTGAGCACGGTCAGTACCCAGCGCATAAGTGTCCGCTCATCCTGTCTCTCGAACTCCACCACGCGGCCTTTACTCTTGATGGCCTTATAAAGCTTTCCACGCTTGTCCACCTCTGCCTCATTTAAAATGATGCAGGTGCTCTCCGGGATCTGCGCCACATAATCCGCCAGCTCCGGGCATGCATTCTTGGTAAATCCACTATCATCAATGAGGATCACTCTGTGCTCTGCAAAGAAAGGCATCGTCTCTGCCAGATCAATGATCTCTTTGGGATCTGTGCCCTTTCCGGAGAAGATGGCTACATTCATGGTGTCGCCATCCTCCACCAGCGCTTCTTTCAGTTTTTTTCGGTACTGCATGCGCAGGTAGACTTCCTCTCCGGTCAGAAGATAAATATTTTTAAACTGCTTGTTTTTGATGTCTTCCATCAACATTTTCATAGCATATATCCTATTTCAGAAGCTCCAGAGTACGCACGATCAGGTTCCATGTGCGCAGTGTGGAAGAGATGGATAATCTCTCCTCTGTAGTATGGATATGATGCATCTGCGGCCCTATGGACACAGCATCCAGTCCTTTCAGTTTGGAAGCGAACAGTCCACACTCCAGACCAGCATGGATTCCTTCTACTACCGGCTCCTCTCCATACTGCTCCTTGTATGCTTCGATCATGATCTTGCGAAGTCTGGAATCCTCCAGATAATCCCATCCCGGATATGCGCCCTGTGTAGTAACACTGCCTCCCAGCAGCTTTGCCAGGGAAATGATCTTATCCAGAACATACTGCTTCTCATCTCCGGAAGAACTTCTTACTGCCCAGGAAAAGTCCACATGATCTTCCACCGTCTGCAGGACCCCAAGGTTCAGAGAAGTCTGCACCAGCCCTTCAATCTCCGGGCTCATTCTCTGAATTCCATTCGGCATATGCACCAGTGCAAGGATCACACGATTGGTACTTTCTACATCAAATACCTGAGCCGCTGTCTCTGCTGTTTCCAGCTCCATCAATGCATCCGGATCTGTCACATGACACTCTTTGCTGATGATTGCAAAGGTCTCTTTCAGGCAGTCACATACCTGCTGCTCCTGCTCTTTTACCACAAGAATCTTTGCCTCACAGAAATTTGCAATGGCATTGTCCTTCTCACCGCCGTTGATCGTCACCAGACGCACATCTGCCTTCTTCTGTACAGTCATCAGCAGTCTGCCCATGACTATATTTGCATTATATCTTCCTTTATTGATCTCCACACCGGAATGTCCGCCGCGGAAATCTTTGAGAGAAATGCGGATCACACTGCCCTCTGCATCTTCCTTCTTTCCCGGAATCGTGCAGACTGCCATCACACCACCTGCACAGCTTACAGTAAACACACCTTCATCCTCAGAGTCAATGTTCAGGAACAGACGTCCCTTCAGATCAGAAGCATCCATATAATCAGCACCAAGCATGCCGATCTCCTCATCTACGGTAAATACAGCTTCAATGGGCGGATGTGCCAGACTGTCATCATCCAGGATCGCCAGCGCATAAGCAACAGCGATTCCGTCGTCACCGCCAAGAGAAGTTCCCTTTGCCTGCAGATAATCTCCATCTATCTCCAGATCCAGTCCGTCGGTCTCCAGATTCTTTTCGCAATCTGCGGTCTTCACTGCCACCATATCCATATGTCCCTGAATGATCAGCGGCTCAGATTGCTCATACCCTGTGGAACCATCTTTCCAGATGATCACATTATATTTTTCATCCTGACGATATTTAAGACCATGCTCTTTTGCAAATGATACCAGATAATTGCTGATCTTCTCTACATTTCTGGAACCATGTGGAATCGAACAGATCTTTTCAAAATACTGAAATACTTTTTCGGGTTTCTGTATAGATACCATACTCATCGTAAGTCCTCCTGTCATATAATCCTGTCTATGTTGATGGTACTCGTTTTCCGGCTTCTGGTCAATCCCTTGTTTTCCAGAATATTTCCCCAGAAAATTTCAGAGCCCATTTACATGGACTCTGAACAATCAGTGAAACTGAATATAATGCAGTCTCCGAAGCGTCTCAAAATATGCAGACAGCCGCTCATATAGCTGATTGGAAGCCCCCTCATGGGTCTGTTCCAGGATCTGTCCGATCTCATAGATGCTCTTCTCCCCGTCGATCTGCTGAAATACGCAGCTTCCATATTCATCCAGCTTAATGTAGCTGGTTCGCGGGCGGTGAAAACATTTCTGTGCGATCACATTGAAAAATCCTTTATTTTCCACCGTCACTTCCACCAGACCATCCTCCAGGACCTCCCATTTGGGGACGGAGATCCTTGGAATCTGATCCAGATAATTTACTGACTCTTTTTTCTTTTTAGGCATTCTGTTTTTTCTTTCCTTTACAGAAATACATCATACTTCCCAGTAATGCTGCAAATGCGATTACTCCTACAATTGCACCTACTGTCTCAAAGCTTCCACCATAGATACCAGAGAAGTCAAAGCTCAGTCCCACAACAGCAAATACTGCCAGAAGGATTCCAACCAGACCCTCACCTGCGATCATACCAGAAGCATACAGAACTCCACGGTCAATGAAATCTTTTCTGCTTGCATCATCTGCAAATTTCTTTTTATTCTCCAGGAACCATCTGATCACACCACCGATGAAGATCGGGGTACTCAGGTAGATCGGCAGATACAGACCAACTGCAAATGCCATAACCGGGATTCCAAGGATCTCAACGATCACTGCTGCAAACACACCGATCAGTACCAGTGTCCACGGAAGAGTTCCTCCCATAACGCTCAACAACCATCTTCATCAGAGAAGCCTGCGGAGCCGGGATTGCTTCAGAACCAAATCCCCATGCTGCATGAAGCAGGTACATAACACCACCGATTGCAAATGCAGCTACAACTGCACCAAGGATCTCACCGATCTGCTGCTTTTTCGGAGTTGCACCTACGATATATCCTGTCTTAAGGTCCTGAGATGCATCACCTGCGATTGCTGCGATAATACAGATAACAGTTCCTACACTGATTGCTGCAACCATTCCTTCTACACCAGTTACACCCATTGCTTTGAAAATAATGGTTGTTGCGATCAAGGTTGCAATAGCCATACCGGATACCGGGTTATTACTGCTTCCTACCAGACCAACCATACGAGAAGAAACAGATGCAAAGAAGAAACCAAATACTACAACGATCAATGCACCGGAAAGGCTGATCGGGATCTCCGGAAGAAGCCACATTACAACTGCTACTGCAATCACACCGATCAATACTGTTTTTGTGGAAATATTTACCTCAGTTCTGCTTCCGCTTTCTGCGTTTTTACCAAATCCCTTCATTGCTTTTACGAAGGTTTTGATCATAACCGGAAGAGATTTTACAAGGCTTAAAATACCGCCTGCCGCAACAGCACCTGCACCGATGTAACGAATGTAGTTGCTCCAGATCGCTCCCGGGCTCAGTGCATTGAACGCGATGGCATTTCCAGCACTGTCCATAACTACAGAGAGGCTTTCACCGCCAAAGTATACAATAGCCGGAATAAGCACCAGATAAGAAAGAACGCCACCTGCAAACATGTAGCTTGAAATCTTGATTCCACAGATATATCCAACACTGGCCAGTGCCGGAAGTACATCCATTCCAACTCCTCCGGTGTAGATAGGTGTTTTGATATCAAATGCCACCTCACTCGGGAACAGTTTCAGTCCGTCTGTGATGAATTTATAGAGAGCTGCAATTCCAAGTCCGCTGAACACAACGGTAGATTTTTCGCCACCCTCTTCTCCTGCCAGAAGTACCTCTGCACATGCCATTCCCTCCGGATACGGCAGGGTTCCATGCTCGTCTACAATCAGTGCCTGACGAAGCGGGATCATGAAAAGTACACCCAGGATTCCTCCGCACAGTGCGATCAGTGCAATAGAAAGGATACCAGGAGCATCACATTTTCCCTCTACTGCCCACATGAAAATAGCCGGCAGAGTAAAGATTGCTCCAGCTGCCAGGGACTCACCTGCAGAACCGATGGTCTGTACCATGTTGTTCTCCAGAATGGAATCCTTTTTCAGGATGATGCGGATCACTCCCATGGAGATTACAGCTGCCGGAATCGATGCAGATACGGTCATACCTACACGCAGTCCCAGATACGCATTTGCTGCTCCAAAGAGAATTGCCAGAAGGCATCCCAGCACTGCAGCCGTCACCGAAAATTCAGGCATCACTTTGTCTGCCGGAATATACGGTTTGAAGTCTGTTTTGTTTTCCATTTGTCTTTCCTCAATTCTTCTTTTTTCTCCTGATCTTTTTCAGACCAGTGTAACATCCCCCATTATACTAAAAATTTTTCACAAATGGAAGGCTTAAATTGAAATTATTTCACAGTTTTCAATTTAATTACACTTCCGTCGGTCCATAAACAGATCGCGCCACAATTTTTTGTTATTCTGACTGCACTTTTTTCAGTTTGCAGACGCTCCAGGGTCTCCTGTCCTGGGTGACCATACCGGTTGGTGGCACTACAGGAGATAAGGCTGACCGCCGGAGTGGCCTGCGCCAGAAATTCCGAGCTGCTGGAATAACGGGATCCGTGATGCGCCACCTTTAAAATGTCCACCGTTTCCAGTTGTCCCGTTGCTGCCAGCTGACGCTCCGCCTGTTCATCAATGTCTCCGGTCAGCAGCATACGAAATTCGCCGTATTCCACCTCCATGACCAATGACATTTTATTCCGGTCATCCGTCTGTCCTTCCACAGGCGGCCACAGACATCGCATGGAATAATCTCCCTGCGCCGCCAGATCTCCACTGTTCAGACAGAGCTTCTCCACATTTGCATTTTCCAGTAGTGCTTCCATCTCCAGATAAGCATCATCTTTCCTCTGCAGTCCCGGCAGCAGTGCCTGCTCCACCTGAATGCTTCCATCCTCCAGCATTTCCTTAATACCGTTGATATGATCCTGATCCATATGAGAAATGAGAAGATAATCAATCTTGTGCACTCCTCTGGCTTTCAGAAATGGCACGATCCGATAATTTCCTACGTCTGATACACTGGTACTGCCTCCATCTGACAAAAACGTCGTCCCATCCGGCAGTTCCCAGAACAGGCAGTCCCCCTGCCCCACATCAAGCATACAGATCTCCATTCCACTCTGATAATGCACGCACAGCAGCAGCAATGTAAAAAGTACGCTTCCCCGGCACCAGAAGAGGATCCGTCTGGAGATCCTGAATGATTCTTGCTTTCTCCAGTATTTCTTACGCTGTTTCTCTTTATATAGAAGAAAAAGTGCCAGTGCCAGAGTCAGGTAATAGATAAGCACTTTCCATGGATCAGGGATTCCAATAGTCAACACTGAACCCGGCAATCGCAGGCACAGGTTTCCCATCCGTTGATAGACCGACAGGATTCCATGGCAGACCAGTCCCGGCAGTCTTGCCGCCTGAAGATTTAAAAGTCCTGCCGCACCACAGAGGATCCCTGCAGTCATCAACACACTCATCAGTGGAATCACTAACAGATTCAAAAGAGTTGAATATAAAGCATATTCATTGAAAAACTGCAGCAATACAGGAAATGTCATCAACAGCACGGACAGACTGGTTTGAAGCCCTTCTCTCCACTTTCGTTTTTTCTTCTTTTTCTCTTCCAGTGTCCATAACGGACCAAACCATGCAATTCCCAGCACCGCACCAAAGGACAGCAAGAATGCACTCTGCTTCACTGCCAGGGGATTGGTCCTGGCAATCACCAGAAGCATCACACCCATGGCAGTCAGCATATCATAGGTCCTTCCCACCAGATCTGCCAGGATCGCAATGGCGCACATGCCGACAGCACGCACCGAGGATAAAGAACCACCTGTCATCCAACCATACGCCATGAGCAAAGCCATCGTTGGGATTGCCGATATCATCCCATATCCTGTAATCCTCTTCAGCATTTTATAAAGTCCCATACCAATCAGTGAAATATGAAGTCCTGAGATCGCCAGCACATGAGAGATGCCATTTTGCTGGTAAAGCTTCTGCACCTCGCTGTCCAGTTCCGTCTTATCTCCCAGCACCATAGCTTTCAGAATGCCGTCTTCCGGCTCCTTAAGCACTGTCTCGTAGATCTGCCCGATCCGCTTCTGAAGCTGCAGCAGTTGTTCTTTCACAGGATGCACCGTTCCGCCCATATGATTCGCTTGATCTGCGTACAATGTATAGGATATCCCTTTTCCCGCATAATATAGTCTGCTGTTAAATTGTCCTGGGTTGGTTGGTTCTTCTATTGGGTAAATAGTTCCCGAAAGGGAAAGAATACTTCCCACCTCATATTCTGTGGGATCTTTCGTATAGACAAGCAGCCAATCCTCCTGAAACTCGTCTTCCCCTGTACGGATCTGACAATCTTCCAGCAATAGCTGCATCTTTTCATTTTTCCATGTGCGGCGTTCCACATAACCGAGCACTTCTGCCTTACACTTTTCTGTCAGCCGCGGAGTCCTGTAAAAAAACTCCGCAGGCATCAGAAGAAGGATCAGGAACAGCAAAAACGCCGCGCACGCTACTGGTCGTTGTCTCACTGTTCGATCAGCCCCTCGTTCTTTTCAAAGATCGTATCAAAATTAATGCTCTCCCGGAACATCCGGTTGCTCTCACCATTGATACTGATCTGTACTTTCTGTGCATCTGTATTTTCGATCAGAGAGTTGACGATGGAATAGACCGGAATACTCTCAATCACATTGTAACCGGTCCCAAGGAATCCCTCATCCAGATTCACATAACAGATCTTGTCCTTGATGGAAATATTTAAAAGCTTGGTCTCTGATGGAATGGTCGGATAAGCACCCTCAAATGGCGGCCCTGCGATCAGCTGCTCCACGATCAGTTTTTCCAGCGAAATGTTGCTGTTATACTCCATAGCGACCCTCTGCCCTACCAGCTTATCTCCTGCTTTATTAGCAAAATAAAGGGTCAGATCCGCTGTCTTATAAGCATTGATCTCCTCACCTGCATTTTCAATAAACTGATCTTCATTCATAAGACCGATCTCTTTTCCCTCAAGATCGGTCAGTGGCTCTCCGTTGACCTGAAAATCCACGTATTCCACACCATCGATCTGTCCCAGGGTACGTACAATTGCCGCCCGGCAAAGCACTTCATAGACCTTCGGCATCTTCTTGTATTCCGGCGAGAAATCCAGATACAGCTGATTATGCTCAAAGTCAAAATCCAGAAGTTCAACATCCTCCGGGATCACCGGCTTCAGCTCATCGTCTGTCGGTGTCTCCCGCATGACTTCCATCATTTCCCGGAGCAGTCCCTCTTCATTCTTGGACTGCAGTTCTTTATTTTCATATTTCAGGCAGGTCTCATCCTGGTTGATATACCAGATTTGATACCCACTCTCATCCACCTGCTGCTGTTTTCTGCATCCCGCCATAAGCAGCGGAATTGCCAGCAGAAGAATCCATAACCATTTTCTCATAAATGATCCTTCCTATACAATATATCGAAGTGGAATACGCACCGTAAATGTTGTTCCCTCTCCCAGCTTACTCTGCACTTTGATAGCTCCCCTGTGGGCAACAACTGCACTCTTTGTGATCGCCAGTCCCAGTCCTGTACCGCCGATCTCTCTGGAATGAGACTTATCTACCCGGTAAAAACGCTCAAAAATATAATCCAGTGACTCCTGTGGGATTCCCATACCAGAATCACTCACTTTCACATAGAAGAACTTGTGGTCGGCATCCAGAGTCACCCGAACCCATCCATTTTCATTGTTGTATTTGATGGCATTTTCCACCAGATTGGAAAATGCCAGTGATAGTCTGGACGCATCGATTTCTGCACTGACACTTCGATTACTCTCAAATACTACTTCCACATTGGCTTTTTCTGCAATAGGACGCAGACGCTTCAGGATTGTCTCCATAAATTCGTTCACATCTGTAACTGCTATGTTCAGTTCCTGGGTCTTTCGATCCATCTTTACCAGAGTCAGCAGATCCGAGATGATCGTATTCTCCCGGTCAATTTCTTCCGCAATATCCTGCATAAACTCCCGGTACAGCTCATTGGGCACTTCTTCCTGCATGAGAAGAGAATCCGCCAGCACCTTCATGGAAGTCAGCGGTGTCTTCAGCTCATGGGACACGTTGGATACAAATTCCTGCCTGGATTCCTCCACAAGCCTCAGCTTTGCAAGCATCAGATTGAATGTATCAGAAATATTTTCCGTCTCTGTACAATCATGGATATCCAGATCCCCATCCAGTGATCCTTCTACCAGTCCTCCGATAGACCGGTTCATATGCTGCAGCGGACGTACCAGCCAGTTGGCAAGAATGATCGAGAGTGCCAGTGCACAGATGATCACTACTACGATCCACATCTGTACAGAAGCCGTCAATCCCTCCATTTGCGCATGGATCGCATCTGTAGAAGCGCTTGCCAGGATCACGCCGATCACGGTCTTAGTATCCTTGTTTTCCACAATGATCGGAACGGTCATCTCAATAAAACGACCGCTCACATAGTGGCTGGTATTCTCCCCCTTAAAGCAGCGCACCACTTCTTCTGCCACCATGATCCGGCCTTCTTCCAGCTGCGACGTATCCTCGATGATCTGAAAATTCTGGTCAATAATAATGATCCTTCCATCATAAAGAGAAGCCAGCTGGGTCAGTTCTCCCTGCAGCACCTCATCTTCTGTCTTCAGCAGATTCTCTCCGTCCCTGAGCTGGGTGGACAGGATCTGACACTGATTTTTCACATCATTGCTCAGCTGCGCCATGGCCTGCCGCTCATAGGACATAAGAAATACTCCGCCGATGATTAACGCCGGAACTGTTCCCATAAGCAGAAGAAAAAGCATAATGCGAAAATTCAGACTTTTGAAAAATTTTCCCTGAAACTTTATCTTATGCATTGAAATAATATCCTACTCCCCATTTAGTATGTACATATTTCGGCTCGCTTGGATTGCTCTCGATCTTCTCGCGCAGTCTACGAATATGCACATCAACGGTTCTTACATCACCCGGGTAGTCATAGCCCCATACTGCATTGAGCAGATGATCTCTGCTGTATACTTTATTGGGGTTCAGCGCCATCAGCTCCAGCAGATCAAACTCCTTGGCTGTCAGATTGATCTCTTTTCCACCAATGTAGAGTCTGCGGCTGTCACAATCCAGGTGAAGATCTCCCTTCTCCACCACGCGGCTTGGCTGCTTCTCCGGCTCTTTCTTCTTCGTCCGGCGGATGATCGCTTTGATCCGCGCTTTTACTTCCAGAATATTGAATGGTTTGGTAATATAATCGTCTGCTCCATACTCCAGACCCATGATCTTGTCCATATCATCGCCTTTGGCGGTCAGCATGATCACCGGCACATTGGAAAATTCCCGGAGCTGCTGACATACTTCAAGGCCGGTCAGTTTGGGAAGCATAATATCAAGAAGCACCATATCATACTCATTTGCTCTGAGCTTTTCCAATGCCTCTTCTCCGTCATAAGCACAATCCACTTCCATATTGTCCTGCTCCAGACTGAACCGGATTCCTTTGACGATCAGCTTTTCATCATCTACTACTAATACTCTCTGTCCCATACTCCTCACCTCAACGCACAGCAATCTGATCTTTTATCTTTGAAAACACGCCTTCCTTGATACCGGAAATATTCATAATATCCTCCGGTGTCTCAAAAGCCCCTTGTTGTTCCCGATATTCTATAATGGCCCTTGCTCTGCTCTCACCTACGCCCTTCAATGTCATCAGTTCCTCCAGCCCGGCGGTGTTGATGTTGACTTTTCCATCGGAGTACGAGGTATCTGACTGTGTTGACGTGACAGATGTATCCGCAGAAGCGGTCCCATCCCGGACTGTCTCCGATGCATCTGTCATCTGCACCTCTGTACCATCCTGCTCAGATAGTTTTCCACCATCCGCTTCTTCATCCGCCTGCATTTCCACATTCTTCTCCCCACAGACAAACGTAAGCGGTTCCCTTTTTCCCAGCGGAATTCCACAAAAAGACAGGCCGCAACCAGACAGGCTGCCGCACAGCACACAGATCAATGCCATCATTTTCCATTTTTTCATCGAACTTTCCTTCTCCTTTTCCGAAGAAAAGTCCTGTCCATATCCATTTCTTATTGTATCGGACTTGCGCTGGAAACACAAGCACAAACTTTATTCCCATTCAAAGAGGACTACGCCTGCAATCGCCACCAGAAGTCCCATAAGTTTTCGCATGGAAAAATCCGCTTTTTCTACCCCGAACATCCCGCAAAGCTCAATGAGCCAGGAGATCGTCAGCTGGGCAATCACGATCAGCATCGTTGCCTTTGCCGGTCCCAGTGCCGACATTCCCTGAATCACTGTATATGTGATAAATGCGCCGATCACACCACCAAGCAGCATGTACACAGGCGAGACTCTGGTGATCAGCATCAGATTTTTCCGGTCAAAGATTCCCCATATCACCAGGCAGGTAATGAGAGCAGAAAACTGCACCCAGGATGCGGACACCCATACGCTGCTCTGCCTGGTCACTTCTGTATTAAATACGCCCTGAATGCTCATCAGTGCACCCGATAAAAGGGCAACAAAAATTCCAATCATGTGAAAACCTCCTTTTCGGTAAGTATTTCCACAGGATTGGAATCTTATTCTGATATCTTTAGTTCAATCGCTCTGTCATAAGATCTGAAAATGCCTGTATCTGGGTCGCTGCGTCTTCCCCTCTCCAGATATCTGCCATGGTTGCTTCCAGATGAAGCCACATATCAGACAGTTCCATGATCTTTGGAACCTCTGCAGCCTTGTCATAAGCCTCACATACTGCATCCCATGCCGGAGTCGGGGCTTCTGCCAGAGACTGACATGCCGGAATCTTGCTGGTCATCTCGTAGAGACTGCCAACATTTTTCTCCGTCAGATAACGGGCTATCGCTGCAGCTGCATCACGGTTTACAGAATAGGGATTCACTGCAATTGCATTGGTCACAGACAATCCTCCTGTCTCCAGATCATTGGTCAGATCCGGCAGCGGTGCTGCTGCATAAAATGGATCAAAGTTCAGTTCTTCGGTCTGTTCTTCTCCGTTTTCATCGGTTACTGTACGTTCCGTCGGATACTCCGGAATCTCACCATTTGCAATGGCTTCATCCAGCTTTCCGATCATACTTGCATTGGCAATGGCAAATACAGTCTTACCATCAATGAAATTCTGAATGATCTCATCAGAGGTGATGGTATCCGCATCCAATGCGAAGAAGCTGTTGAGACTCTGATAATACATCATGCATTCCACAGCTTTATCAAGATCCATGGATACCTGACTCTTGTCATCTCCGTCCTCTCCGCCAAGATCTGTATAGCCACCCAGAAACATATAGTTTTCAATCACGTCAGCCACGTTCCACTCAAACATATTCTCAACTTTGGCTGTCACTTCGCTGGCTTCATAATTTTCTGAATAGTCCAGGATCGCATCAATAGTAGCTGGAGCCTCATCTGCATAATACCGGTTATAGAGAAGTACACTGGTCTCCACATAGAACGGATATGCCATGACTTTTCCATCATAGGTTACTGCATGGACCGCCTTTTCTGAATAGGTGTCCGCCATCTGTTTGTCGTCCAGCTGATCGGTCAGACCTGCCAGAGCAGCCTTCTCCATCTGAGAACTGCTAAGCACGTAGAGATCTGGTCCTGTCATGGTCTCTGCCACGGAACGTTCACTGATATTTTCAATGTAGTCTACTTCCGATACCAGCTCCGTCTCCACCTGAACCCCATACTGGGCAGCCGCCGCTTCTGCACTTTGCTGCATATATTCCTGTATATCCGGATCTGTATACCAGATCAGCAGCGGACGCTTCTCCGCCAGTGTCACACTGTCTTTCTGATTCAGTTTACTGGCATGAATAATCTCTGCCACCAGTAATACAACTACCAGCACTGCCAGTATTTTCTGAACTGTTGATTTCATTTATTCCTCTTTCTTCACTAAAAGCAACTTTCTAGTTTCTTAATCATCTCATCTACATCTGCATTGGTGATCACAAGCGGCGGAACAAAACGAAGCACGTTGCTTCCTGCGGTGATGATGATCAGTCCATGCTCCAGTGCTCGGTTCACAATCTCTCCCACCGGTCTTCCTTCCACTTCCAGTCCCTGGATCAGACCTTTTCCTCTGCGTTCTTTCAGGAAATCATACTTATCCACAAGGGCATTCAATTTTTCTTCCAGATATGCACCGACCTTCTGTACATGATCCACAATCTGTTCTTTTTCATAGAGATCAAATACCTTGCTGACCGCTGCGCATACGAACGGGTTGCCTCCATAAGTAGTTCCGTGATCTCCAGGTGCCAGAGAAGTCTCTGCCACTTTTTTACCAAGTACAAATGCGCCCACCGGCACTCCACAGCCCAGTGCTTTTGCACAGGTCATCACATCCGGCATCACACCGTACTCCTGCCATGCGAACATGTATCCGGTTCTTCCCATACCACACTGAATCTCATCAAGAATCAGGATCAGGTCTTTCTCCTCGCAGAGTGCTTTCACGCCTTTTAAGAACTCCTCCGTTGCCGGATAAATGCCGCCCTCACCCTGGATGGTCTCCATGATAACGGCGCAGGTCTTATCGGAGAACAGTGCCTTCACGCTGTCCAGATTATTAAACTCCGCGAATCTGATATTCGGAATCAGCGGAGCGAAGGGCTCCTGGTAGTGGTCATTTCCGGTTACGGAAAGGGCT
>OGII01001310.1_pt1 | contig 17921 bp, 12 predicted proteins | sample 1571701 | NCBI WGS metagenome assembly OGII01 (sample SAMEA2581950, study PRJEB24529) | metagenome | biome: Human gut stool | place: China | collected 2011
GCAGGCTCTTGGGGTTGGAGATCAGGGGTGCGAAGTCGGTCATGGTGCCGATGCCGAGGAAGATCAGCGGCGGGTAGATGCCCAGCTTGACGCCCATGTAGAGCATATCGGCCAGACCGCCGTTGTTCAGGATCTCGACCCACATCGGGTGCTCGAGGCCGTCACCGACGAAGTACTGCATATGGATGACGCCGCTGCCGGGGAGGTTGGCCAGGATCATGCCGAAAGCCATGGGCAGCAGGATCAGAGGCTCGAACTCTTTGACGATAGCGAGGTAGAGCAGGAAGCAGCCCACGCAGATCATCACTGCGTACAGCCAGCCGCCCGGCTCACCGAACTTGGCAAAACCGGAACTCTGGAAAATACCGACCAGAGTCTCAATAAACTGAGTCATGTTTTTCCTCCTGTGTTAAAAGGGCGCGGTGGTGTCGTTGACGCCAGCCTTGCCCCAGCCATTCTTGCCGCGGCGGACTGCCTTCAGCACATACTTGCCGTTGCCCATAGAGTAGATGGCTGCCATGATGGCTGCCACAACGTCGCCGGGGATGCCGGCCTCGACCTGCGGGGCAGCAGCCTTTGCAGGAGCGGGCGCAGCGGCCTGTTTCACAGGAGCAGCCGGTTTTGCAACAGAAGCAGCCTTGGCAGCTGCCTTCTTGCCGTTCATGGCGTCAAAGATCTTGCCCTCCAGCGTGATGATAGCCATCAGCAGGACGAGGATCAGAAACACCAGCACAATACCGGTTATGGTAACGATCACATCATAACCTAAATCCATGGTCTTCCTCCTATTTACTTTTTTCTTTGCCGCCCGGGGGGCGGGCGGCAAAAAGCGATTTGAAGATATTATACAATATTTTCCGGGTCGATTCAACAACTATGAACAAAAATCATATTGTTTTTCACGGTTCTGTGAACAGCGCTTTCTTCTCAGCGGCGGCCCATGCGGGGGGTGGCGTCCATGAAGCCGGTCTCCAGCTTGTCGCCCAGACGCAGGCTCATGGCCGTACCCAGCGCGACACAGTTGACGGGGTCAGGCGAGACGGTCACTTCCACCTTCAGCTCCTGGCTGAGGTACTCAGGCAGGCCGTGGAGCTGTGCGCCGCCGCCGGTGAGGACGACGCCATTGCGGTAGATGTCGCCGGCCAGCTCCGGAGGAGTCTTCTCCAGCACCTGATGGGCGGCGGTGCCGATCTGCTCGCTCAGGCGCATGACCGGCTCGTAGAGGTCGGCGGTGGAGACATTGACGCGCACGGGCAGGCCGGTGAGCAGGCTGCGGCCCTTGATCTCCATGGTCTCGTTGAAATCTGCCTTCTGGGGGCAGCAGGCCACGTTCTTTTTCAGGTTCTCAGCGGTGCGCTGGCCGATAGCGATGCTGAACTTGTTGCGCACGAACTTCAGGATCTCTTCGTCGTAGTGATTGCCGGCCACGCGGACGCTGGTGGCCTTGACCTTGCCGCCGAGGCTCAGCACGGCGATGTCGGTGGTGCCGCCGCCGATGTCGATGATCATCCGGCCATCCGGCACGGTGATGTCGATGCCGGAGCCGAGAGCTGCGGCGATAGGCTCATCAATGAGGTAGACCTGACGCGCACCGGCAGCCATGACGGCCTCCACCACGGCGTCGCTCTCGATGCCGGTGATGGCGGCAGGCACACAGACGGCCACACGGGGCTTGACCATGTGGGAGCTGTAGACCTGATTGACGAAGCGGCAGATGAGCTCCCGGGTCATGGTGTGGTCGCTGATGACGCCATCCTTCAGCGGGAAGATGGCGGAGATGTAGTTGGGCGTGCGGCCCACCATTGCAAGGGCCTTGTCGCCGGCCTCAAGCACGCAGTTCTTGCGGGTATCCACCGCCACCACGCTGGGCTGGTTGAGCACGACGCCCTGCCCCTCCTGCGCGATGATGATGGTCGTCGTACCAAGATCGATACCGATGTCGTTCTGTGCCATAGTTGTGATATTTCCTTTCTCTGCTGCCCATTCTCTATTTCCATCGCCCATCTCCGGGCGCGGGTCATCAAAACACATTATAGTATAACACAGGTGTATCCAAAAAGAAACCCTTAAAGGTTCTCCTGCTCCGGGAGCAGAGCCTGGGCCAGCAGGGCGGCCAGGCCGCTGTAGCGCAGGTTCTGGCGGATATTGGACATCATCCGGTTCACCACGTCCCGCCGGCCCACCACGATGCAGAGCTTCCGCCCGCGGGTGACGCCGGTGTAGAAGAGGTTGCGGTAGCACAGGCGGGGCGGCACCTGTGCCGCCGGGAGGATGACCGCCGGGAACTCGCTGCCCTGGCTTTTGTGTACCGTGATGGCATACGCAATTTCCAGCTCGTTGAGGTTCTCCGCCGGGTAGACCAGCCGCCGGTCGTCCATCCGCACCACCATGGAGCGACTGCGCACGTCGATGGACTCCACGATGCCGATGTCGCCGTTGTAGGCACCCACGCCCTGTTCCCCGCCGATGCGCTGCCACGTTATCTCGTAGTTATTGCGCACCTGCATCACTTTGTCCCCCACCCGGAAGACCCGGGCCGCGCTCTGCAGCTCCGGCTTGCCCTTCTTTGGCGGGTTGAGCATGGCCTGTAACTCCGCGTTGAGGGTCTGGGTGCCGGTGGGGCCAAGCTTCGTGGGGCAGAGCACCTGAATATCCTTCACCGGGTCGAACTGATAGCTGCGGGGCAGACGGGTGGTCACAAGGTCGCAGACCAGCTTCTGGGCTGCGTCGCCGTCGGCTTCGAGGAAGAAGAAATCGTCCGTCTTTCCGCCCTTTTTCAGCGGTTCGCCTGAGATGATGTGGTGGGCGTTCTCCACGATGAGGCTCTGAGCGGCCTGCCGGAATATCTCGTTGAGGCAGACCGTCGGCACCAGCCCGGAGCGGATGATCTCGCCGAGGATATTGCCCGGGCCGACGCTGGGCAGCTGGTCGGCGTCGCCTACCATAATAATACGGCAGCTGTACCGCAGTGCCGCAATGAGGGCCTGGAACAGCTTGACGTCCACCATACTCATCTCGTCGAGAATAACGACGTCGCACTTGAGCAGGTTCTTGTCATTATGGATGAAGCTGACCACGCCGCCGGTGTAGTCCACTTCCAGCAGGCGGTGGATGGTGGAGGCTTTCCGGCCCGTCAGCTCGCTCAGACGCTTGGCGGCGCGGCCTGTGGGAGCACAGAGGGCTACCCGTTCGGCCTCGTTCTCGAGCAGCTGCAGGATGGCGTTGACCGTGGTGGTCTTGCCGGTGCCGGGACCGCCGGTGAGGACAAGACAGTTCTCGGTCATGGCCTTACGGATGGCTTCCTTTTGGAGCGGCGCGTAAGCAAAGCCCTGCGCCAGTTCCAGTATTTGGATGTTCTTGTCGAGGTTTCGGGCCGTCTGCTTCCCGCGCCTGGTCAGCATGGCCAGACGGTCGGCGATGTCCTGCTCTGCGGCCAGCAGATCCGGCAGATAAATATACGGTGTGCCGTCGAACATCCGCACCGCCAGTTTCCCGGTCTGGATGCAGCTGTCCAGCGCCGCCGCCAGCTTTTCGGGGGGCTGGTGGATGAAGTTCGACGCCGTTTCCAGCAGCTGCGCCCGGGGCAGACAGGTGTGGCCGTTGCCTGCGTTGTGGCGCAGGGTGCGCAGAAGGGCGGCTTCCAGCCGTTGGGCGCAGTCCCCTGCCATCTGGTAATACTGGGCGATGCTGTCGGCATGGCGGAAGTCCAGCTGCAGCGGCTCCCCGCACAGCAGGTAGGGGTTCTGCTGGATAGCCTGCATGGCCCCCGACCCGAAGGTGCGGAAGACCTCCATCGCCCGGCGGGGACTGATCTCGAACTGAGCCAGATAGGCGATGAGCTCCCGCATTCCGAACATCCGCTTGAACTCCTGCTGGATGCGGTCGGCCTTGTCCGCCGAGATGCCCGGGATGAGGGTGAGCTGGGCGGGGTCGTTGGCGATAACTTCCAGCGCCGCCGCGCCGAATTTGTCAATGATCTTATCCGCCGTCCGAGCCCCGATGTAGGGCAGCGACCGGCTGGCGAGGAAGGCGTAGACGGCCTCGAGGTCTTTGGGCATATCCGTCTCGCACTCCTGTGCGTGGAACTGTCGGCCATAGGTAGCGTGGTTCTCGTACCTGCCCCGGCAGACGACGCTTTCGCCCGCGTGGAGTTCTCCCACCACGCCGCACACAACGGTGACGACACCGCCGCCCGACACCTCGAACACGGTGTAGCCGTTGTCCTCGTTCAGGTAGATGATGTCCTCTACTGTGCCTTCCAGCCGTTCCAGCTCCTGCTCCATCGTCCCGCCTCCTCGTTTTGACACAACTATATATAGTATAGCGATTTTGGGGGGATTTGTAAATACAACAAAAGCTCCCCCGAAGGGGAGCTGTAGGCGAGGTTTAATCCCCCACTCCATATGCATTTTCTTTCGTCAGCCGCTTGCGCACTGCAAAGTACGCCGGGATGAGGAAGAAGCAGGCAAAGAACCATGCCACAGGGTTGGCGATGCAGGCCGCAAAGTAGCCCCAGAGCGGCACGAACCAGAAGCCCACCATGGCACGGGCGACCATCTCGGCCACGCCCGCGAACATGGCAAGGCCGGAATAGCCCAGGCCCTGGATGGTGTAGCGGTAGATGATGAGGACGGCCAGCGGGATGTAGAACACGCTGTTCCAGAAGATGAAGCTGCGGGCATTCGCCATGATCTCCACCTCGCTGCTCTCGAGGAAGAGGCTGATGAGCGGCACATCCAGCACACGCAGGATGAGGAAGGATGCCACACTGTAGACGCAGCCAATTCCCAGCGCAGTATTGACGCCCCGGTCCACACGCTTGAGGTCGTGAGCGCCCATATTCTGGCTGGCGTAGGTGGTCATGGCGGTGCCGATGCTCTCCAGCGGCACCGAGAGGAACTGGGCGGCCTTGCTGCCTGCGGTCTGCGCGGCCACGATGCTGCTGCCCAGACCGTTCACCGCGCCCTGCAGCACGACGCTGCCGATGGCGGTGATGCTGCACTGCAGGCCCATAGGGATGCCCATGTTGCAGAGCTTGAGGCAGTGGCTGGCGCTCAGACGGCCCTCTTCCCTGCTCCATTTCAGCTCCGGGTAGTGGTGGCCGATGTAGATGAGACTGCCGATGCCCGCCACCGCCTGACTGAACACGGTGGCGAAGGCCGCACCGAACGCCCCCATCCGGAAGATGAGGATACAGAGCAGGTCGAGGCCGATGTTCAGCACGCTGGCCACCAGCAGGAAATAGAGAGGCCGCTTGCTGTCGCCCAGCGCGCGCATGAGGGCGCTGGTGACGTTGTACAGCAGGGTGAAGGGGATGCCCCAGAAGATGGTGCGGATGTAGATGTCCGCGATGTCGATGATGTTGTCGGGGGTGTTGGTCCAGACCAGCACCGCCCGGGTCAGGGCCACCGTCACCACCGTGAGCACGACGGCGAAAAAGAGGCTCAGCCAGACGGTATTGGCGGTGTAGCGCCGCATCTCTCTGTAGTCCTTCGCGCCGAAGGTCCACGAGATGGGGATGGAGAAGCCGCAGGCGATGCCGTTGACGAAGCCCAGCACCAGATAGTTCAGGCCGCCCACGCTGCCCACCGCCGCCAGCGCATCCACGCCCACGAAGCGGCCCACGATGATGGTATCGGCCAGATTGTAGAACTGCTGGAACAGACTGCCCAGCATCAGCGGCACCGCAAAGGCAAGGATGAGCTTGAGCGGGCTGCCCTGTGTCATGTCTTTTGTCATACAAAGCCCCTCCCCGGGCGGTCACTTAACATTTCTTTGCCGGATCTTTACCGACAAAAACGCCCTGCCGGACGAGGGGCAGGACGTTTTGCGTTTTATGAGTGGTATTATACTCAGCTCATCGTGATTTTGCAAGGGGTTTGGAGCAGATTTCTTCGTACAACATTGCTATTTTCTATCGGTGGTTTTTGGTGATTGTGCGCAGGGGGCGGCAGGGCTGCCCCTGCGCAGGGCCCTCCTGCTGCACTCCCTCTCAGCCCACGCTCTCAACCTTCATAATCGAAATCCCATGCAGAGTCATAATATGCGGAGTCATAAAAGGGATCCCACCCCACAAATTATCGTCGCTGCTCCCTATCCATTTTCTTGTCTCCCAATTTCCTCTCAAATCCGGCGGCTGACTGTCCCTTATCCATTTTCTCGTCTCCCAATCTCCTCTCAAATCCGGCGGCTGACTGTCATCCTTGCCCGGCTTCCACACCCAGTCACCCTGACTGTCCGTTACCCATCCGCCTGTTTCCGGCTGCTGGGTGCTTGTCTCCGGCTGCTGGGTGCTTATTTCCGGCTGCTGGACCGTGGTGAGGCTGTCCGGCGAGAGAGTCGTCGGCCCGCTGAGGTCACCGACGGAGGGGGCCGGGTCGTCCTTCTTGCTGTCCTGCTTCCCGCCCACGAGCTTCACGATGTTACTGGTAAATGTCTTCCACACCGTCGGGTTGGAGGCGGGCTGCTCGGACGGACGGACCGTGATGGAGCCCATGTCGAGGATGGTGGGATCCTTCGGGTTTGCGCTGAAGCCGGTCACGCTGCCGACGGTGTCCGTTCCCGGCTGAGTCAGCCCGGGCTGTCCGCTCAGGGAGCCGCCTTCCAGACCGGAGAGGACCGTTCCCCATTGCTCTTTCTCCTGCTTGCGGCGGGCGATTGCCTCCTCCACCCGGGCAGCCTCCTGCGCTTTCTGCTCCTCATCGCCAACGCGGTACACGAGGATCAGTTCCTTGCCGCTTTGGCGCAGGACGGTCTCATCCGAGAATGTTTTTCTATCATATCCCGTCTGCCCGACAACATGGAATCGAGAAAGCCCTTCATGGGACAGCTCGAGTTCGAATGCGCCATTCATGCCGACCAAGTCTTTTATCCGGGCCAGCGGAATGACCGCCTCCATCTCCCGCCCTTCCCCATCAAGGAACCGGATGCGAAGCTCATGGACCTCCTTTGCAAGCTCCCGCAGCGAGTCGCCTGTCATCCGAAAGAGTGTGCTGTGGGCATCGAAGCTCAGGATCTTGTTGACCGGGTCATACTCCGCCGTGGCCACATTACCAAGCTCCTGTGTGCCATCCAGATGGGTGATCACGCCGACGGTCTCGTACATCTGCTTCACACGGTCCGGCACCTCGCCGGTCTGCACGCTTGGAGCGTCGTCCTCGTCGTCGTCCTCGTCGTTCTCGGTATCATCGGGCTGTTCCGGCTTGTCCGGCTGCTCCGGTTGGGAGGGCGTCCGCCGGTCGTAGCTGTAGTCCTCCATCTTCTTCCCGTCGGGGTCGTAGCGGGTCAGACTACCGCCCGTCACCTTGTGGTCGTCGTCGGAGAGGGCGTCATTGGGGATCTCGCCGACTATGCCGCCGCCGATGGCCGCAGTTTTGCCGCCGGTGCTTGCGCCTGCCTTGGCCTCCACCTCGGCGTCGCCGGAGATATAGATGTGATTGGGATTGCTGGGCGGCGCATCCGGGTCTATCTCAGACCACGCACCCGCGCCGTCGCCGATGCCTGCCGCGCCGGGGCGGGGGTCGCCGCTGTAGCTGCCGCCCGTGGCCGACACCTTGCCGCCGGAGATTTCGATGTCGCGGCCCGGGCCGTACACACCGCCGCCGATACCGGCAGCACCCTCGCCGCCCACGGCTTCTACCGTGCCGCCGGTGATCTCGATGTTTCCGGCGCCGCTTTCGTAGCCGCCGCCGATGCCTGCGCCGTCTTTGCCGCCTTCGGCGGTGAGGGAGCCTTTGGTGTCGTTGTCGTCCTTGATGGTCAGCTTGCCGGAGGACTCATTGCCGTTCTTCTCAAGACCCGCATTGTGGCTGCCGCTCTTCAGCTCGTTGTCGCCGTCCAGCTCGATGGCGGCATCGTGGTCACCCTGCACGGTGACGGCGGCTTTGCCCGCATCGACTGGGCTGTCACCGCTGCTATCCACCTCGGTCTTGCCGCTGCCATCCACCTCGGTCTTGCCGCTGACGTCGATTTTCAGGTCGTCGAAGGTGACGTCCACGTTGCCCTCGGAGGTGTCGATGGTGACGGTATGCTCCTTCGACTCGCCGGTGATGACGGTCTCCCCCTCATCCTTCTCGAAATCCTTTTCACCCTGCTTGACATTGTTATAGTTTCCGCTTTCATCGCTCGCACCTTTGACCGTAATGTCGCCGTCGGCGATGTCCCATGTTTTCGCATAGGCCGGGATGCCGGAGCTCACCACGATGCCCGCGATGACGGCGGCGGCTACGCCCCGCCGGAGTGCGCTCTTCAGTCTCATAGTACATCTCCTTTCGTTCTGTGTATCATGCAATGCCGTCGCTACGGCTCAGGCTCTCCTTTAAGATGCTTATTTCTTTGGGCTGCCCCAAGTCCTCCGGTATCCAGAGTTTGGCCTTCTCCAAATCCTCCGGTATCCAGAGCTTTATCTCACCCTGGGTATCCGGCAGGTCCTCCCAGTCATCGCCAAGGTCGGCATAGCTCCGCAGGTCACTCTCCAACAGATTGGTATACTTTGTGCCATCCGGGACGGTGGTTTCCAGCAGGAAAAGCCGTGGCTTATCCTCCTCGGGAGCGATGTCCTCAAATCGGGAAGCCAGCTATTTCAGGGACTCCTCAAGCCCGATTCTCGGCGTTTCCGCTCTCGCAGGCTCGAGCCACCAATCCAAACTCGGGAGGTCGTCCCTTTTTTTCGCGAGTTGGAAGTCCATCATATCCAGCTCTTGTTTCCGTAATTCGTCGCGTTCACGTCTGAGCTCTTCACTCGTTTTTTGCTCTACCCCTTCGTGGGTCAATATCAGCCGCTCCTGCGGCTCTGGCGTCTGCACCGGCACCCACTCCAGATAGCGCTCCGACAGGTCGTCCCGCGTTTCGCCGTCCAGCCGGAGGCTGATGTCCTCCCTGTTCTGCTTCAGCTCCACGTCAGCGTCCTCGCCCGCCGCGTCGGCCATCTTGTCCACGCTATAGTGGGTCATGGTGTCCTCATAGCGGAAGAAGATGTCCTCCACGCCGTCCTCCCGGAGGCTGGAGATGTCGGTGGTGACGGTGGACCGGGGAGCGGCGCTCTCAATAAGCACCACACCCCCCGGGGTGAGGACCTCTCCGGCGTCGCCGGCCATGGGGTCGGTGCTGCTCTCCGCGACCACCGCAGGGTCCAGCCACTGGACAACTCCGACGCTGCCGGCCTTTACGCTGCCGAACACGGGGACGATGCCGCTCTCCGCGACCCCCGCAGGGTCCAGCCGCTGGATGGTGACCCGGCTGGAAAAGAAGCCGCCCACCACCATGCCGCCGGGCAGGGGTTCGGGGGCGTTCTCCTGTGCCGGGGGCGGGACGTCATCATCATCGTCGTCCTCGTCGTCGTCCGGCTGGGGCTTGGGGGTGGAGGTGTAGTCGTAGCCCATCCCCTCCATCACGGTGCCGTCCGCGTTCAGACGGGTCAGCCGTCCTCCCGTCACCTTATGTTCATCGTCAGAAAGGTTCTCCGTGGGTACTTCGCCGTAGCTGCCGCCGATGGCCGGGGCCTTGGCGTCCGTCATCTGGCTTCCCGCCTTGGCCGTCACCTCGGCGTCGCCGCAGATGTAGAGGTCTCCCGGGTTCGGGTCGTCGGTGTCGTCCGACGCGCGGCCTGCTCCGTCGCCGATGCCTGCCGCGTTGCTCCCGCCCGCAGCCTCGATGGTGCCGCCCCGGATGGTGATGCTGCTGCCGGTACTCTCCTTTCCGCCGCCGATGCCTGCGCCGCCGTCGCCGCCCTCAGCGGTCAGCGCGCCTTTGGTATCGTTGTCGTCCTTGATGGTCAGAGTGCCCTCCGACTCATGTTTGTTCTTCTCGAGGCCAGCATTGTAGCTGCCGCTCTTCAGCTCGTTGTCGCCGTCCAGCTCGATGGTCGCATCGTGGTCGCCCTGCACGGTGACGGCGGCTTTGCCCGCATCGACTGGGCTGTCACCTCTGCCGTCCCCCTCCTTCTTGCCGCTGACGTCGATCTTCAGGTCGTCGAAGGTGACGTCCACGTTGCCCTCGGAGGTGTCGATGGTGACGGTGTTCTTATCTGACTCGCCGGTGATGACGGTGTTGGTGTCGTCCTTGTCGATGGTCTCGCCCTGTGAGACCTTGTTCTTTCCTTCGGCGTCGCCCGCTTTCACGGTGATGTCGCCGTTGGCGATGTCCCACCGGGCCGCATAAGCCGGGATGCCGGAACTCACCACGATGCCCGCGATGACGGCAGCGGCCACGCCCCGCCGGAGTGCGCTCTTCAGTCTCATAGTCTGTCCTCCTTTGGTCTGTTCGTCTTTTGAAAAACCAGCCTTTTCGATACAAGCTTACCAAAAAATCCGGATAATGTAAATAAAAACTGCGCGAATCGTGGTGTTTTCGGCGTGAATGGCGCAAAAAAGCCCTCCCGAGCGGGGAGGGCCATAGCCTGTCTTATTCAGAGTAGTGCGCCAAAAACTGCTTGGTGCGCTCCTCCTGGGGGTGGTCGATGAGCTGGCGGGCCGGGCCTTCCTCCACCACGACGCCGCCGTCCATGAACAGGATGCGGTCGGCCACGTCGCGGGCGAAGTGCATCTCATGGGTGACGATGATCATGGTGGTCTTTCGGTTGGCGAGGTCGCGCAGGACACGGAGGACTTCGCCGGTCAGCTCCGGGTCAAGGGCGCTGGTGGGTTCATCGAAGCAGAGGATGTCCGGGTGGAGCGCTAGTGCGCGGGCGATGGCCACCCGCTGCTGCTGACCGCCGGAGAGCTGGTGAGGGTAGTGGCCTGCCCGCTCCGACAGGCCCATCTGGGCCAGCAGATCACGGGCCTGTGCTTCCAGCTGGGCGTGGATGGCCTTTTTGTTGGCCTTGTAGTCGGGCTGCTCCTTTGCCAGAAGCTCCCCCGCCAGCATCACGTTTTCCAGCGCGGTGTACTGGGGGAAGAGGTTGAAGTTCTGGAATACGAGGCCGAAGTGGAGGCGCTTTTTCCGCACCTCGCTCTCCCGCTGGGTGGCAGGGTCGGCGGCGTCCCACATGGTCTCGCCGTTCACCCTGATGACGCCGGTGTCGGGACGCTCAAGGAAGTTCAGGCAGCGCAGCAGCGTCGTCTTGCCCGAGCCGGACGAGCCGATGATCGCCAGCGCCTCGCCCTGTTCCAGTGTGAGCGAGATGTCCTTGAGAACTTTCGTCTCGCCGAAATTCTTCCCGATGCCAGAGGCTTCGAGTAATGCCATAATTCAGTATCCTCCTTAGCAGCGGAAATAGTCCATCTTTTTCTCGGCCCAGTCCAGCAGCAGGGTGAGTGCGCCGACAAAGACGAGGAAGAAGATCGCGGTGGAGAACAGCGGCCAGATGAGGCCTTTGGCGCTGTACTCCTTTGCCATCATGATGATCTCCTTGTTGGCGATGACATTCGCCAGCGAGGTATCCTTCACCAGCGTGATGACCTCGTTGCCCATCGGGGGCAGGATGCGCTTGACGACCTGCAGGAGCGTGACCTTGAAAAAAATCTGGCTCTTGGTCATGCCAAGCACCTGACCGGCCTCGGTCTGGCCTTTCGGCACAGCCTCGATGCCGCCGCGGTAAATCTCAGAGAAGTAGCAGGCGTAGTTGATGGCGAAAGCCACCACCGCCGCCACCAGACGGCCCGAAGAGCCGGAGGGCCAGGGGTTGGTCATACCCAGCAGGCCGGGGCCAAGGTAGATGACGATGATCTGGAGCATCAGCGGCGTACCGCGGATGACCCACACGAAGGTCTTGACGACGCCCCGCAGCGGTGCGCACCGGCTCATGGAGCCAAAGGCCACCACAAGGCCCAGCGGCAGCGAAAACAGCAAGGTCAGAAAGAACAGCTCACAGTTGAGCGCGAATGCGCCGGTCAGACGCTCCAAAATCACAGTCACAGAATCACTACACCTATCCGTTTATAATGTAAGTTACTCAGCCAGAGTCAGGCCGTACTTGTCGGCCAGAGTCTGCATGGTGCCGTCAGCCTTCAGCTCGTCGAATGCATTGTCCACAGCCTCGGCCACGTCGCTGTCCTTGCGGAAGGCCACGCCGTACTCCTCGACGTTCAGCTCATCCACCATCTTGAGGTTTGCGTAGTCGGTACCCTCGCCGATCATGGCAGAAGCCAGAGTCAGGTCGAGGATGGCGGCGTCAGCAGTGCCAGCGGCGACTTCCATCAGGCAGTCGGTCTGAACAGCCTTGGAGATGAAATCCGCCTGAGACAGGTCGGCGTTCTCGGTGATGGTGGTCTCACCGGCAGAGCCGGCCTCGGCCACCACGGTCTTGCCGATGAGGTCGGCGGTAGAGGTGTAGTCGGTGCCGTCCTTCACCACGACGACCTGGGCGTTCTTGACGTAGGGCTTGGTGCAGGCCATGTTCTCCTCGCGGTCATCGGTCAGGGTCAGGCCGTTCCAGATGCAGTCGATGCTCTTTGCAGCCAGCTCGGTCTCCTTGGTGTCCCAGTTGATCTCCACGAACTCCGGCTCGACACCCAGCTTCTCACAGACAGCGGTGGCCAGCTCGGTATCGAAACCGGTGAAGTTGCCGTCGGCGTCGGTGTAGTTCATCGGCTCATACACGGTGTAGCCGATGACCATTTTGCCGTTGGACTGGAGGTAAGCCAGGTCGCTGTCAGTGGCCGCGGAGCTTGCCGGGGCGGCAGAGGCGGCGGCAGAAGAAGCAGCCGTAGAAGTGGATGCAGAACCGCCGCAGGCGGCAAGGCTCAGCGCCATCGCACCGGCCAGAAAAGCAGATACCAGACGTTTCATGTTGTAATTTCCTCCCTCAGATTCAGCAGAAGCGGCGCTTCGTTTTACCGCTTTACCATGCTAAATTGTTAAACTGTGACTATAGAATAGCGCGTTTTGCCCCGTTTTGCAAGAGGGAAACCGATTTTTTCGCGTTTTGCCCGCAGACCGCCCCTTTCCGATAGGGTTTTCGGTGTATTTGTACAAAGGACAGGGCGCTCCGCAAGGCGCAAAAATCCCCCTCGGGGAGTCTCTCCGAGGGGGATGCTGTCCGTTTTTCTTATCTTCCCGCCGCAGGAGCGTCAGCTTCTTTCCGGGATGTCGCCTACCATGATGACGAAGAGCCTGGGGTTGCCGTTCTCATCCTTCCACCTTCCGAAGCCGACCCGGTAGCTGGATGCGAGGAAGCTGATAGTGGTCCAATTCTTCTCATTCGGTTCCGGCAGTACCGGTCTGTAGTCGTTACAGAGGTCGATGGCCTGCTTGACGGGGTCGTCCGAGCCTCTGTCCGCTCCAAAGTAGAAGATGACCTGTTTGTTGGCGGTGCCGGGGGCGATGCCGATGGTATCCAAGAGAGCTTTGCGAGGCTCAGGACCGCAAGAGTGGTAATTGCCCCACTTCAATTTGTTAATGAGAAGAGTGCTTCCATCCTCAGAGCTCACGTGTGTGTACCTCTCCGCCGCCTCACTCAGCTGCGGGTCGGCCTCGCAGGTGATGTTTACGCCACGCTGTACATTTATGATGTCTGCCAGAGCCTCGGCCCGGAGGGTGTCCTCCGGCTTATCGCCCGGCTTATCGCCGCAGCCGGTGAGCAGGGCCAGCGTCATCACGCCAGCAAGGGCAAGGGCAAACAGCTTTTTCAATTTCATCATCGTTTCCTCCTCTGTCAGTTCTACGGGGTCTTGATGGTGGCCTGTGTTTGCAGTGCGAGGTAATAGCGGCGGCCGTCACTCTTCTTGCCCGTCATTGTAAATGCTATGGCTTGCAGAGTCGATGTGTTGGGAGCTAGCGGAGCAATCACTATCTCCTGGATGTACTTCATACTCTCCGCCTGCGCCAGCGCACTCTGCTCCGGCTTCACTTCTCCGACCCAAAGCCAAACGCTGCCTGTCACCAGATAGTTTCCCAATTCTTTAGAAAGCCTTTTCACGATGTCAGGATGCTGTGCACTTAAGTCGTTGCTTTCACCTATATCATTAGGGATATTGAATAACTCTTTCTTACCGGTTCCGTAATAATAAATCAACTTCCAGTCGCCATTGCGAACTGCACAGTTAAAATTGATTCCGGGACCGTCATTCCCCCAGTTATTGGGCATATTCCAGAAAAGACTGCGTCCTTTAGAAGGATTTCCCGTTTGCTTCAATAGGGGAATAAAACTGATCCCGTCTATCGGCTGGACTGTTTTATACTTCTTGATTCCTGCCATTTCGAGGATGCTAGGGTAGAAATCTTCTATCAATAAGTAATTGTCACATTTGCTACCCGGCTTCACCACTCCCGGCCAACTGACAATCATCGGTTCACGAATACCTCCTTCGTAGGTAGAACCTTTGCCGCTATTCAAAGGATGATTCTGTGTATGTAACTTTCCGTCACGCCAGTAGGATTCGGCTGCAAGTCCTCCGTTATCACTCATAAAAATAATAATTGTATTGTCTGCTTCATCATTTTTCTCCAGCCAGTTCATGAGGTCGCCGAGGCTTTTATCCATTCCTTCGATAAGGGTAGCATAAGCAGCTTCATGGTCGGTCATACCTTTCTTCTTGTATTTATCGTAGAAGCGCATATCTTTATTCAGAGGAACATGGATAGCATACTGAGCCATATACAGATAAAAAGGCTGATTGTATTTTTTGGCTTTGTTTAGTGCCTTGATAGCTTCCTGCGTTAATGCTTCGGTAACAAATGTTTCCGTACCCCAGTATTTTTCAAGTCCGGGGACAGCCATTAGTGAAACTGGTTTTCCGTCTTTGGTATGTCCGTAATTCTCTTCCCCGAGGTAACTGGCAAGTCCTCCGGCAGCGTGTCCGGCGATGTTTACCTCAAATCCCCAATGGTGCGGGTCTTCTCCCGGAGTGTCGATGGAACCGAAATGGGCTTTTCCGCAATGGATAGTATGATAGCCGTTGTCTTTTAGGATTTGTACAAAAGAAGTTCCTACAAAGGTGTTGTTAGTACCGGGTACCTGACTTACTCCGTTATAATTCCAATCAGGGACGGCAAGCTGTTTGTTTTTACGGTCTGTCATGGTGTTTTTTTGTAGCGTCCAGTTGGTTACCCTGTGGCGTGCCGCATTCGTTCCGGTGATGAGGCTGCATCGGGTGGGAGAACTGATGCTACTGGCATACGCTTGAGTGAACATCATTCCCTGACGGGCCAGTCGTTCCATGTTCGGCGTTTCGTATAGTTCGTTGTAATGCGTTTTTTGTGTCCAGAAAGGAAGGGAAGTATCCTGCCAACCCATATCATCTACCATAAAGAGGATGATATTCGGGCGTTTGTCTGTACGCCCTGTCTGAATGTTGCTTTGTGCTTGCAGGCTGGTGGCTGCGAGTGGTACAAGTGCGAGTGGGAATAGTTTCTTTTTATTCATGGGGTAGTTATTAGGTGTTATTTGCAGATTTCTTCTTGTACTTTTTATTTGATATAGTATGTGCTAAAATTGATAATGTCAGGCAATGCTACAGACTCGGGAATGGTTAGTCTTAATGCGGTTGCTTCTATCGGATCAAATTTCTCAATACGTTTATGCCCTACGGATTCTCCGGAACAGACAGGCTGCCATTTCCCATTAACTTTTGCTTCTATCTTATATTGACGGATACGTTCTCCGTTTTTTATTTTTTCCTGAATAATGCAGTAATTTACAGTTTGCTTCTTCCCGAGATTCAAAGTCAGGCTCTTTTTTTGCCCTAAAGTTTTCGCTATGGGGGAAGAAAAACGACGGTTTATTTCATCTCCCATTTCTTTCAGTCGTTGCGTATCTCCTATGGGAATCAATCCGGTCGGATCAGGCGTTAATCCGAGGATGAGAGTTGCATTTCTTCCTACTGATTTCTCGTATTTGTCCATTAGTGCATCCAATGGGTAGATGTTATTTTCATCATCCGGTTCCCAAAACCATTCGTGACGCCCGTTTGCTCCACGTAATGGAGTATCTGCCATAGCCGGTACCCAATATTTGCCGTCTTTATCGCCGTGTTTTAATAGTATGTTGTGGTTACGTGCGGGTTCGGTAGCATTACTGTGGCTGTATGGGTAGGGGAAGGTAGACCAACAAGGGTACTCTACTGTACCTGTTTCCGAACCACCCCAACGAAAGTCTGCGCGGTCAACGTTGTGATAAAAAAGACAGTCGGGCTGATATTTATTCACAATAGGTTCTACGTTAGGACCGTCACCGCGTGGATTATCAGCTCCGCCGTCAAACCATATCATATAGAGATCACCATAACGTGTACATAGCTCTGTTACCATGTTCTCGCACAAGCGTTTATACCACGCCTGGCGGTTACGGGCAAATTCTCCTTCGCCTTCAGCTTTGAAGTTATGGATACCCAACAGAGAATTCCAACGGATACCTATATAAATGCCCGGTTGAAGGCCGTATTTACGGCAGGAATTTACAAAATCGCGGACTATATCTCCTTTGCCGTCTTTCCACTTGACAGCTTTCAGGCAATACGGATTGACATCACTTTGCCAAAGTCCGAATCCGGTTTCGTGGGTGGCTGTGAGTACGGCAAATTTGCATCCGGCAGCTTTGGCTGCTTGTACCCATTGATCAGTATTGAGTTCGGTTGGATTAAAAATGTTATAATCTTCAATGGGGGTGATGCGGTTATTGCCTTGTCCGTAGCGGATACCATCGAATACATGCAAGTCGTAATGAAAGACTGCTCCCATTTCGGCTTCATGCCATTTCAGTTGATGAGGCTTGGGGACAGGAATACTCTGCTGTTGCGCAAAACTACAAATTGAATAGAGGATAGAAAGGCATATAAAATTAAACTTCTTCATAATATTGATTTGTATGGTGTTAATGTTTATGCAATGGCGCGATAATATTCGTAAGACTTTTATATTGCAAAAGTACACAAATGTGTGCTTTTGCAATATGTCATTTCTTTCAATTTGCGTATGTGTTTCATTCAATCGTTGTTTTGTGTGTTGTCTGAGGCTGACTTGAATGCTATAAATCAATGTTGTATAGCTTCAGTTTATTATATAGCGTCTTCCGGTCAATATTCAACAGTTGTGCTGCTTTACTTTTATTATTCCCGGTTTGGCGTAATGCTTCCAATATATGTTCTTTTTCCGTCTCCTCATTACGTAATGACATGCTTGTGGTACAAGTTGTAGTAGTATCCAGTAAGTCAGTACCTAATTCGAGCAATGTAATAAAACTGCCTTGCGCCAGTAAGGTTGCCCTTTTCACGATATTCTTCATTTGACGCAGGTTTCCCGGCCATGAATAAGACTGGAAAAGTCGGATCGTCTCGTTATCGAAACCGATAATATCTTTCTGTAATTCCGCATTTGCCTGGTCAAGGAAATTATTAGCAAAAAGCAATAAGTCCTCTTTACGTTCTTTCAGGTCCGGAATGCGAACCGTAAATTCGTTGATACGGTGATAAAGGTCTTCGCGAAAATCACCTTTCTCTATTGCTGTACGCAGATTCTCATTCGTTGCCGAAATTAACCGTACATTAATAGCTATTTCATCGTTCGTTCCGATCGGTTTTATTTTACGCTCCTGCAGGGCACGAAGCAACTGCACTTGTACCTCGTAGGTCAGGTTACCTATTTCATCCAGAAATATCGTACCACCTTGTGCCGCTACAAATGCACCGGTTTTATTATCTATCGCCCCGGTAAACGAACCTTTCACATGGCCGAAAAACTCGGATGCAGCCAAATCTTTCGGGATAGCACCGCAATCTACAGCGATAAACGGCGCTTTACTACGGTTACTCTGCTCGTGAATACGACGGGCAATATATTCTTTTCCAGTACCACTCGCCCCCGTTATCAACACGGACATATCCGTCGGAGCCACCAGACGAACATGGTCGAATAACTGTCGGGCAGCAGGACTTTGACCTTCAATATAAGTATTACTCTCCGATGATTTTGCAGCCAGACGATGTTCTGCCGGTACCGTTTTTATCAATTCACGTATCTTTCCCAATAATTCTTCCGGATTCAACGGT
>OGII01001327.1_pt1 | contig 17795 bp, 20 predicted proteins | sample 1571701 | NCBI WGS metagenome assembly OGII01 (sample SAMEA2581950, study PRJEB24529) | metagenome | biome: Human gut stool | place: China | collected 2011
TACAAATCCATATCCTTTGGATACATTGAAGTGTTCTATTCTTCCTTCATATACAGTTCCATCTTCTTATCCAGCTTCTTGGACAGATCCCGGATCATTCTTGGGAACTTGCTTACAACACTCTCAATAGGAACCATTCGTACCTTCATCACAGATTCGTGAAGATTCGTGGTTACACTCTCAAGATATTCAATCTGCTCGTTAAAGGTGGTACTGTTCACACCTTCTACACTGGATGCAGATACAAGGGAGTTCTTTGCAATGATCAGCTCACTCACCAGATTCATTAAAACATCCAGTTTTTCAATATCGACACGGACGGTACGGTTTACTACCGGTTTACCGGCCGGCTTCTTATCGTTCTTGGCAGGAACTGCAGAGGCGGTCTTCTGTGCAGGCTTTCTTTCTGCTGCGGTTTCTGTGGAAACTGCAGTTTCTTCTCCGGAAGCCTCGTCATCCTTAAGCTCTAACTCCGATCCGACAACCTTATCGATTTCGGATACGTTTCTTGCCGCATGAAGGATTTCGTCTAAGGAAGTATCGGTTACCACGATCAGGCTGAAATCCAGATCAAACTTCTCATCCTCTATATCCTGCGCTGAAGGATTGCAGACAATAATATCTGCCCGTTCCTCCACAGCCTTATATACAAGAAACGCTCTTGCTGCCTTAAGCAGACAGTTCTCCTGAATATAAACCGTCATACCATATGTATTCTTTCCCTGTTCCTTAGCGGTACGGAATACATGCTTCTGATCATCGGTAAGAACAATTTCTTTCCACTTTTCTTCGCCATCTGCAGCTGCTTTCTTTTCTGCTTCCGCAGCTGCGGGAGCCTCTTTCTTTTCCTCCTTTGCAGGAGCATTGCTGCCCTTTAAGAAGCTGTTCAGCATTTCGATCAGCGGCTGGTTATCGTTTGTTCCTTCATCCGCGCTTTCCTGAATATTATTGGTATACTCTTCAAGTGCATCCAGACACTGGAATAAAGTATCAATCATGTTTGCAGACACCTTCAATGTGCCGTTACGGATCTCAGAGAATACATTTTCCATATCATGAGTCAGCGTCTGCATTCTCTTATATCCCATGGTGCCTGCCATTCCCTTTAAGGAATGCGCTGCCCGGAAGATCTCGTTAATGGTATCCGTATCTTCAGGCTCCTGTTCCAGCTTCAGAATCTGCGTATTCAGATTCTCAAGATGTTCTTTGGCTTCATCCAGAAAAATTTCCAAATATTGACTTACATCCATTTTAACATACCCCCACGTTCTTAATAATTTCCTGCGCAATACGTTCGAGTGGAATTCCCACTAAAGCCAGTCCGCTTTTGATAATGCACTTCGGCATTCCATACACCGTGCAGCTGTCTTCATCCTGCGCATAAACAAGTACTTTTTTCTTTTGCTTCAATGCAGCGATTCCAGCCGTGCCATCGGCACCCATGCCTGTAAGAACCGCACATACGATCAAATCATATGCACTGTCTGCCAACGATTCATACATATAGTTGGCGCATGGTCTCACGCCCTCTCTTGGCGGCTCATCCGTATAATGAATCATATGGCCCCGTAAACACCGGACCACATTCATATGCCTGCCACCCCTGGCCAGATAAACACAGCCTTTCTGAAGGATATCACCTTCTTCTGCTTCCTTCACAGTAACTCTGCTCAGGTCGTTCAGTCTGGACGCCAATGCTTCTGTAAAGCCTGCGGGCATATGCTGTACGAGCAATACCGGAGCATTCAGTTCCTTCGGCAGCAAAGGTATCAGCTTCTGCAACGCCTTGGGACCCCCGGTAGAACTGGCAATCGCGACCACCTTGCCTGCGGAATCCGTTCTAATCATATTTACTTTATTTCCTTTCACATGTTCTTGACCTGATGTGTCTGCCACATCTTTCGATGCTGGTATTTACATATGCTTAGTATACCACACTTTATCCTTCACATGAGTGCAAAGTAATCGTCTATATTCCTTTTTCCCGCTTTCTGTGTTTTCTTTCTTCCTCGAAAATGAACCGAATAATTTCTTCCCGCTCTGCTGTATCAATATGAATGTACTGAGCACGGTGCTCATAAAGTCCCGGCCGGTCTGGCAGCTCCCGTGCTGTTAAAATCTTTGAAATCAGCGTATATTCTTTACTCTTTCCATCGGTTGCCAGATTGTATTTGCAACAGACCAGACTATCCGGCTCATAACAGTAATCCCCGACAAACCGGATTCCCCCACCGCTGATGTCCACAATCACACTTCTCTTAAGAGGAAGTCCCGGCACCAGATACTTATCATTGTTCTCAACTGCCCTGATCTCTTCCTTTTCCAGTGGACGGGCACTCATTTCAAGAGCACAGCCCAGACGATAATATTCTCTCCTCTGGAATTTTCTCAAATTACTCGTAAGCTCCAATAGAAGAATATACTGATTATCCTGTTTATAACGGTCAATAACCTTCACAAAGCACTGGTAAAGCCCTGATTCCGTATAGAAATACACGTCATACTCAGCATTTACCGGAAGCAGAATCAGCTTGGATTTTTCCATCGGCATCACAATTTCCAACTGGTCATCCGATAAAATATCACTGACCATACTGGCGTAAACCTTTTTCTTTTCTCCTTCATCTGCGAATTTTACCCGTTCTACCGCCTGAACTTCCACCTTGTCTCCGGGCTTCACGTATTTTGACAGCATTTTGCTCCCCCTCTAACCGTTGTTTCTCTTTCCTATAATATGTGAAAAGAATGCGGCAACACCACGCTTCTGTGTATTCTGTCCTTCATCCTGTTTCATCAGCTTTGCTGCGATCTCTTCATAGGCCTGCGCAGACCTTGCCTGCGGATTCTGTAAGGAAACCGGAAGCTGCTGCATCACAGCCTTTGCCAAAAGCGGATCCTGCGGCACAGCACCCAAATAGGTAATGGGAAGCTTCAGGTAACGGCTTACCACTACATCGAGTTTTTGGAATAATACTTCTCCTTCGTTTGCAGCGCTGACACGATTGGCTATCATACAAATCTGCGTATTGTCCCGTTCCAGTCCCGGGTGTCCGTTCAATGCCTTTAACAACGAATAGGAATCGGTAATGGAAGTCGGTTCCGGTGTTGTCACAAGCAGGATTTCGCCACTTGCCACAAGACATTCCAGTACCGCATCCGAAATTCCGGCTCCGGTATCTACAATAATAACATCTGCAATGGTATCCAGTTCTGCAAGATTATGGACAATATACGTCAGATAATCCTTACTTAAATTCGACAACCCCGTGATCCCGGATCCACCGGAGATAAATCCAACCTCCATCGGTCCCCAGGTGATGATATCTTTAATATTTTTACCCTGATAAATCAAATCACTGAGATTGTGTTTTGGTACTGCGCCAAACATAATCTCAATATTGGCAAGTCCAAAATCCGCATCCAGAATCACGACCTTCTTTCCCATCTTACGGAATTGAATTGCCAGATTGATCGCTGTATTGGATTTTCCAACACCGCCCTTTCCACTTGTGACCGTGATCACCCGTGCCAAAGGCCTGCTGCGTTTCACATTACCTGCCTTTATGATATTTCTTAACTGTTCTGCCTGATCCATTTCCTATCCCCGATCTTTTGATCTTTTGTATTGAATCGTATTTTCGTACTATTTCTGCTTCCCTCCAAGCAGTCTTTTTACAGTCTTCTGCGGATTGAAAGCTTCAATGTCATCCGGTACATTCTGTCCGCAGGTCACATAAGAGAGCGGTGCTCCGGTATAAAGCTTTAAGTTTAACAGATTTCCCAGCGTTATGGTTTCATCCAGCTTCGTAAAAATCAGCTTGTAATCTGTCATATCCGAATAAGTATCCGCAATGCTTAGCAGATCCCGGTACTTCGTCGTTGCACTCAATACCAGAAATACCTCTTTTTCAAGAATACCATCCACAGAATGAATCAGCTCCTTCATCACTTTCTTCTGCTCGGCATTCTGGTGGGAATGTCCTGCCGTATCCACTAAAATATAGTCACAATCCTTAAAGTCCCGCATGGCCTGGGAAAGCTCCTCAACCGAATAAATAATCCGGAACGGAACCTCCAGGATATTTGCATAGGTCCGCAGCTGTTCTGCTGCTGCAATACGATAAGTATCTGCGGTAAGCAATACCACCTTTTTACCTCCATCCACGCAGAAGTGTGAGGCTATTTTGGCAATGGTTGTTGTCTTTCCAACGCCGGTAGGTCCGATAAAAAATAACATCTTCGGTCCCTGGGCCGCCGGAGTAATGCCTGCCGGCTTTCCAAATTTCAGGATCATTTTCTGGTAGATATTGGAAAGTGCATAGTCAAACGGCATGTTCGGCTTGTTGGATTTTTCAATTTCATCAATGATCTGGTTGGCATATTTTTCATTGACTTCATTTTCCAGCATGGTATTATAAAGCAGCTTCATAAACTGTTCCATTTCACTCGGCGTCTCTTCTTCTGCTTCTGCCTTGTCCTCTGTCTTATTCTCTTCAGGCTTTTGCATCTGCTGCTCCAAAAGGAAATGCAGGCTGTCAAGCTTTTCTTCAATGACTGTGCTGTCCGCATGCTTCTCCTCCTGACTGCCCTGTTCCTTTTTCCCTGCTGCCTCCTGCTGCAGGGCTTTCTCACTGACAGAGCGGATATTTGCAATGGCATCTGTCAGATTCAGGTCCTTTTCCGGCACTGTTCCCGGTCTTACCGGTTCTTCTTCAAGCGCCACTGTTACTTCAACCATCTGAGGCTTAAGAAAACTGAACATCCCCTTCTTCTTCACATTCCGGACATTCATAATGACAATGCCGTCTCCCAATTCTTTCTTCGCACTTTCTACTGCTTCTGCTTCTGTTTTCCCTTGAAATTTCTTGATTATCATGCTGTCACCATTCCTACAGACTGTAATTCTACATTATTTTCCACTTCATTATAGGATACTACGATCAGATCCTTCACATAATCCTCTGTCAGTCGTTTGAAATACATACGGACAATCGGAGAAGTAATAATAATGGGATTCTTCCCCAGGTTTTCCAGCTTTGCAATCTCCGTTTCCACTGATTTGATAATGGCCTTCGTACGTTCCGGATCCAGTGTCAGATAAGCACCGTTTTCCGTCTGCTTCACACTTGCCATAATTTCCTGCTCGATCTTCGGATCCAGCGTTACCACGCTCGTTGTCTCATTCGGTGGGAAGAACTTATTGGAAATCGCACGTTTCAGGCTCTGACGCACATACTCGGTTAAGATATCCGTATCTCTCGTAGAAGGTGCATAATCTGCCAGTGTTTCAAAGATCGTCAGAAGGTCACGGATAGAAATTCCTTCCTTAAGCAGGTTCTGCAATACCTTCTGTACCTCGCCAAGTCCAAGAAGCTTCGGAATCAGTTCGTCTACCAGCGAAGGATTTGTTTCCTTTAAGTTGTTTACCAGATTCTGTACATCCTGTCTGGTCAGGAGCTCTGCAATATGCTGGCGGATAATTTCCGTCAGATGGGTTGCAATGATAGAAGGAGGATCCACTACCGTATAGCCAAGGCTCTCTGCACGTTCCCGCTGCCCTTCCGTAATCCAGATGGCCGGCAGATGGAAGGACGGTTCAAACGTTGGAATACCGGTAATCTCTTCCTCCACATAGCCCGGATTCATTGCCATATAATGATCAAACAGGATTTCGCCCTCGCTCACCTGTATGCCTTTAATCTTAATAATATACTGGTTCGGATTTAGCTGGATGTTATCACGCAGTCGGATGATCGGCACTACCGTACCTAATTCCAGTGCAATCTGCCTCCGGATCATCACCACCCGGTCAAGCAGGTCACCGCCCTGATTCACATCCGCTAACGGAATAATACCGTAGCCAAACTCCAGCTCGATCGGATCCACCTGCAGGAGACTGTTGACATTCTCAGGCTGCCGGATCTCTTCTGCCGCTGCCTCCTCCGTATCAACTTCATTTTCAATCTGCGCTGTTTCGATCGTTCCCGCAATCACACGTCCCGTCACGACAAAAATCAGTCCCAATGCCAGGAAAACCACTGTGGGAAGCGGCGTAACAATACCAAGTCCTGCAATAATTGCACCTACCAGATACAAGGCTCTTGGTACACCGAATAACTGTCTGATCAGTACCGTACCAAAGTCTGCATCCTTCGATCCCTTCGTAACCAGAATACCTGTAGAAAGTGAGATCAGAAGAGAAGGAATCTGGCTTACCAGACCGTCACCGATTGTTAAAATAACATATTTATTCAGTGCCGCTGTAATATCCATATTCTGCCGCAGTACACCCATGGCGATACCGCCGATGACATTGACTGCGGTAATAATAAGACCTGCCGTTGCATCTCCCTTTACGTACTTTACCGCACCATCCATGGATCCGAAGAAGCTCGCTTCTTCCTGAATCTTGTCTCTTCGCCTTTTTGCTTCGGCATCATTGATTGCTCCCGTATTTAAGTCTGCATCAATCGCCATCTGTTTACCGGGCATTGCGTCCAAAGTAAACCGCGCCGTTACTTCAGCTACACGTTCGGAACCTTTGTTAATAACCATAAACTGCACAATCAGCAAAATCAGGAATACAATCGCACCTACAATCAGATCCCCGCCACCAACAAAGCTTCCGAAGGTTGCTACCACCTGTCCCGGATCACCGGTTGTAAGAATCAGACGGGTCGAAGATACATTCAGTGCAATACGGAAAATGGTGGTGAACAACAGAATGGTCGGGAAGAATGACATATCCAGTACTTCCTTGGAAAACATCGTAGTAAACAGGATCGTAAATGCAATCGCAATATTACATGCAAGCAGAACATCCAGAAGCCAGCTTGGAATCGGTACAATCAGCATTACAAAGGCTGCTACGATATATGCCGCTACACCAACGTCTGCCTTTTTCATGTCTGCTCTCCTTTCCTGTCGTCTTCGGTCTACTCAATCCTTTATGCTTTCCCCTTCAGGTGTTATACAAAAGCAAGCACTTCCGCCACCGCCTGATAAAGTTCCGGAGGAATCAGGCCTCCGATATCCACATTGGCATAAAGCATACGTGCCAATGGCTTATTTTCTACAATTTCAATGTCATGCTCCCTGGCAATCTCCTTGATCTTCTGTGCCAGATAATCTTCACCTTTTGCAAGCACATAAGGAGCATCGTACCTGTCCGGGTCATACTTGATCGCTACCGCAAAATGTGTCGGGTTCGTAATAACAACGTCTGCTTCCGGAAGCTGCTGCATCATTCTCCGCTGGGAAGCCTCACGCATACGCTGTCTTTGCTTTCCCTTGATCTGCGGATCCCCTTCCTGGTTCTTATATTCGTCCTTCACTTCCTGCTTGGTCATCATCATATCCTGCCTGAACTTCCATTTCTGATAAGCAAAATCAAGCAGTGCAATGACCAGATAAGCTGCCGCCACCTTGATTCCTACAGAAAACAGGATATCCCCTACTAGTCCGATTGCCTGATACAGACCGATATCATACAATAAATACAGCTCTGATGCATATTTCTGAACCTCAGAAAACGCAATATAACCGATCACGCCAATCTTTGCAATCGATTTGATCAGTTCCACGATCGAATTCTTTGAAAAAATCCTTCCAAAACCCTTTACCGGGTTTAATTTACTGAATTTAGGCTGTAACGGCTTCCCGGTAAGCTTCCATTTAACCTGTACGACATCACAGACAAACGCAATGACAACCGCAATCAGCAAAACCGGTCCCATCATAAGCAGCATCTGCAGAATCATCTGACGCAGAATCACGGAAATTGTTGCAAACGGAACAGCACTGTCAAACATCTGGATGGCATCCGGAATCGCATTGTACATTCCCCGGAAATAATTCACAAAGCCTTCTCCAAGCGTCCCTGCATAAAACCGGACAATCAGAAACAGCGCCAGGATTCCGGCTGCATTTGCAACCTCCTTACTCTTGGCAACCTGTCCTTCCTTCCGGGCATCCTCTAACTTCTTGGAAGTCGGCTGCTCGGTTTTCTCTCCGCCAGGACCATCCTTTGCAAAGAACTGAAGCTGATATTCCAACACCGCGCCCAATCCCCCTAACTCATTGCCTCTACAAAGCTCACCATAACCTTTTTCATCTGGTCAAAGACAAAGCCTGCCGCCTCAGGCAGCATCGCCATGGATAAAAATAATACGGAAAGACCGACCAGAATCTTCAACTGGATACCAACCGCAAACATATTCAGCTGCGGAGACACCTTTGCCAGCACACCGAGAATGGCATTCAGCAGAATCATCACGGTAAAAACCGGCAGGCAGATCCGGAATCCAATGATCACAAAATCGGTCATAAAGCTGATAAAACCGGTCAGCATTTTATGAAAACGGAATACGGTTCCGTTAATCGGAATCAGCGTATAGGCTTCTACAAACGCAGATAAGAGATAACGGTACATTCCTGAAATAATCAACATCAGCATAATCATATAATTATAAATAACACCCGATATGGATGTCTGCTGTTTCGTCGTCGGATCAAACATACTCGCCATGGACAAACCAATATCCATATCCACGATCTGTCCGGCAAAGGACATGATCGAAGTACAGAAATTCGTTCCAAACCCCAGCAGAAGACCTGTAACCACCTCTTTCATCACAATCACCGTATATTCCAGAAGTCCGTTATAAACGATCTCCGTTTCCGGCAGAGTGTGATACAGAAGCAGGGTAATAAAAAAACTCAGTCCGGCACGGATTCTTGCCGGTGTATTTCCCATGCTGAAAAACGGTGCAACAAAAACAAAACTCGCCACCCGTACAAAAATCAGCAGAAAATACAGCAATTCATTGTAAGTAAAATCATAATTGATCATAAGCTACCTGATATATAACGGAAAATCAGACCACAAGCGGATCATAAACTGTGTCATCTCATTCAGTATCCAGTGACCAAGTACAATCAGTGTAAAAAATACTGCTATAATTTTTGGAACAAAGGTCAGTGTCTGTTCCTGAATGGATGTGACAGTCTGAAAGATACTGATAATCAGACCAACCACCAGCGAAACAAGCAATACCGGTGCGGCAACCTTAATCACCAGATAAAGTGCCTCGCTTGAAACAGCGGTTACCTCTTCAATCCCCATTTATCTGCTCCTTCCAAATTCTTAAGTGCGTTCCTGATTCTGCCTGCTACCTGCTAATAGAAGGTTTTAATCAGATTTCCAATAATCAGACTCCAGCCATCTGCCAGAATAAACAGCAGGATCTTAAACGGCATGGAAATGGTTGTCGGCGGCAGCATCATCATACCCATACCCATGAGAACTGATGCCACGACCATATCAATGACAATAAACGGAATATAAATATAAAAGCCGATAATAAATGCAGTCCTGAGTTCACTGATAATAAAGCTTGGGATAAGAATTTCCGTAGGAATTCCATCAAGTGTTCCGTCCCATTCCTCTCCGCTGATCTCAAAGAATAACGTCACGTCCTTCTTCTGGGTCTGCCCATACATAAATTCACGTAAGGGCTGTAAACCTTCATCAAAAAATTCCTCCTGCGTGATCTCCCCGTTTTCAAAGGGAACCAGGGCCTCCGTATAAATCGTTGTAATCGTCGGCCGCATCACGAAAAAGGTCAGAAACAAAGCCAACCCAATCAACACCTGGTTTGGAGGTGCCGTCTGGGTATTCAGTGCTGCCCTGGTAAAATGTAACACAATGAGGATTCTGGTAAATGAAGTGAGCATGATCAGCAGCGTCGGTGCCAGTGCGATCAGTGTCAGCGTAATCAGAATCCTTAATGTCCCGTTAATCTGCCCATTACCTTCATTACTGGTAATGGTAAAGGTATTACCGATATTCAGTTGCGATAAATCACTCTGATCCTCAGCTGTTCCTGGATCCTGCCTTGTGGTGCTTTCCGTGGTTTCCCCGGTAAGCCCTGTCGATGTGGAAGATGCCCGTACGGAAAACTGCGGAATAATACACAATATGCCTACCGTCATCAGCAGGCATACCATGTTTATGATCTTTTTCATAAAGTGCTTCATTTATTCTTTCTCTTTTTTCCCCAGATTCTTTACACTGGCAAACACCCTGGAAAAATCCATCTGCTGCTGTCCGTTCCCGGCTGTGAGCATCAACTCTTCCTCCGACAACTCGGTCAGCATATGTACTTCATCCTTGCCAATGGCGATGAGGACATATTTCGTCCCGGCACGCACAATCTGCAGATACTTGTTGGAAGTAATTCTGCAGGTTTCGATCACCTCCAGATTGTCTGCATTGCTCTTTACCTTCTGGTATCTTGCGATCCAGCGTGTTGTGAAGTAGGTAATCACCAGAACAAACACAAACAACAGCAGAACGGTCAGAAACTGAAGATAGCTGTCAGTCCTTGATGTAATGGCAAGGAGCATAATTAACCAACTACTTTCTTAACAGCTTCCAATACACGGTCTGCCTGGAACGGCTTCACAATAAAGTCCTTTGCTCCTGCCTGGATGGATTCGATAACCATTGCCTGCTGTCCCATTGCAGAACACATGATAATATTTGCATTCGGATCGATCTCTTTGATTTTTTTAAGTGCCTGGATACCATCCATATCCGGCATAGTAATATCCATTAATACCAGATCCGGTTTTGCTTCAGGATATTTTTCCACTGCAATAGCACCATTTTCAGCCTCCGCTGCAATCTCATAACCATTCTTTGTAAGAATGTCCTTAATCATCATTCTCATAAATGCAGCATCATCACAAATCATAACCTTAGCCATAATTTTCTCTCCTATCTTTAACTCTTCTTTTTTGTTTTTTATTTTATAATTTCAGTAATTCGTATACCATAGCTTTCTTCTATTACTACTACCTCGCCTTTGGCTACGAATTTACCATTTACCAGAACATCAATCGGTTCTCCGGCAATCCTGTTTAATTCTATAATGGTTCCCGGTGTAAAATCAAGTATTTCTTTGATTGATTTGGAAGTTCTTCCAAGTTCTACCGTAACTTCAAGTGGTACATCCATAATCAAATCAATATTTTCCGGTTGAAAATTCCCCGGTACTGCTCCAGTAAATGCCTGAAACTGTGCCGGCTGCACATTTACCTGCTGTTGTCCATACATCTGCGACATCTCCTGACCCATCATTGGTTGTCCCATCATCGGCTGCCCCATCATTGGCTGCCCCATCATCGGCTGTCCCATCATTGGCTGCGTTGCTGCCATCTGAGGCTGTGGCTGCGGTGCAGGCGCCGGTTGAGATGCCGGTGTACTCTGGGTATTCTCTGTTTCACTCATTCCTGCAGTGGAATTACTGTCTTCTTCCATATTGCTTGTTACATTTACACACATTTCTTTTGCAAAAGAAATAGGATACAACTGCATGATCTCACTATCAACAAGATCACCAATCTCTAACCGGAATGAAATCTTTACAAACTCTCCTGCAAGGAACTCATCAATCTGACTTTCATCGATTGTCTGCTGTAAATCAATCAGATCTGCACTTGGCGGGCTGATATCAATTACCTTGTTCAACATCGAAGATAATGATGTTGCCGCTGAGCCCATCATCTGGTTCATCGCCTCGCTGATGGCACTCAGGTGAAGTTCTCCAAGTTCTCCATCTGTATTTGTTCCATCACCACCCATCATCAGGTCAGTGATAACTTTTACATCATGTTCCTTTAATACAAGAATATTACTTCCATCCAATCCCACGGTATACGCAATTCGTATAAATACACATGGCTTTTCATATGCGTCACATATGTCACTCCAGTTTGCAAATGCAACCACCGGGGTGGAAATCTCAACCTTACGGTTTACCAGTGAAAACAGTGTTGTTGCTGCCGTTCCCATACTGATATTCGAGATCTCACCGATCGCATCTTTTTCCTGTTCTGTCAATGTATTTTCCGGATTTTCATCTGTACCTGAAGGATTATTCAGTAAAGCATTGATTTCTTCCTGTGACATCGTTCCATCCATCTTACTGCTCCTCCCTAATCACTGATGTAATTCTTACTGCATAGTCATCACCGGCTTCTCCCGGCAGAGCAGTAAATTTTTTTATACTTCCAACAAAGACACTCAGTTCCTGATCCACCTTTGTATCCAGTCGGATAATATCTCCTACCTGCAGTCCCAAAAAGTCATTCACTGAAATGGAACTGTTACCAAGCACAGCTTTGATCGGCATTGGTGCTTTTGAGATAAGCGCCTCGATCGTTTCTGTATACTGTTGCTCATCTTTTTCCTGCAGACTCGAATACCAGTATTTGGTATTCAATTTGTCCATGATGCTTTCCAGCGTCAGATATGGAAGGCATACATTTAACAATCCCTCCACATCACCAATCTTGATATTAAGCGTTACCAGTGCAATCATCTCTGTCGGCGATATAATCTGTGCGAACTGCGAATTCGTCTCAATACGCTCTAACCGGGGTTCTAACTCACATACATTCTCCCACGGCTCCACTAAAAGATCTACTGCCACATTAAATATCCGCTCAATGATCAGCAATTCTATCTCCGAGAAATCCCTCGGTTTATCCAGAGGCACTCCCTTTCCACCTAACATTCTGTCTACTACAACATATCCAAGATTTTGTGCCATCTCAATGACAATGCTTCCATTCAATGGAGATGCATTTACAATTCCAAGTAATACAGGATTCGATAACGCATTTGAAAATTCTGAATATGTAACCGCCTCTGAATTCATTACCTCAACCTGAACATTTTTTCGTAAATAAACAGGAAGATTGGTTGACAAAAGTCTTCCGTAATGTTCAAAGATAATCTCTAACGTTCGTAGATGTTCTTTTGAAAACTTTGCAGGACGGGCAAAATCATAATTTTTGACCTGTTTTTTGTCCTCATCTTTCATTTCATCTACATCAAGTTCACCACTGCTTAACGCTTTGAGCAAACTATCTATCTCATTTTGAGATAAGACTTCACCCATTCTTTCTCACCACCTAACACAATATTTGGGTCTATTCCGTCTGAACGCTTGAGAAGTTTACACCAACGATGAAGTCTGAACCTCCAAACATATCCTGCATTGATTTTAATATATCATCTTTTACATTCTGATAGCCGTCTGTATTAAATTCATCTAACGTATATCCATTTACAATCGTATTGATCTCACTCTGAATGATCGTTTCTTTTGCAGCAAGTCCTTCTGATCCACCATAAGTCTTATATCCATCACTCTTGGTATTCAAAGACAGGCTGACCGAAAATACCGCATAATGCTGTTTGCCATCTCCACCCTGTTTTAAGTTTACAGTAAATCCATCTGTAATCGCATAAGTCTCAATGTCTTCAATCGGCACTTCCGGTGTTGCAGGTGTATTTTCACCGCTCTGAAGTTCCAGATTAATCGCAGAACATACCTGATCGATCAGCTGATTTGATTTCTTTGTCTGCGGAATAATCGTGAACACAAGAATTGCAGTTAAAATAAGGTTTGCCAAAACCAGTGCCAGAATAATTACTGTTATCAGATTCTTTTTCATAATGCTACCTTCCTGTTCAATTAAAGTCTGAACTATAAGAATTATATATTTTTATAATAACGCGGCGGTTTCTTGCTCTTCCCTCCTGCGTTGTATTATCTGCAACAGGTACATACTCACCTCTTCCAGATGCTTTCAAGTGTGCGGGTTTCACTGTTGTAATATCTCTCAAGTAATCTGTAACCGCCCGTGCCCTGTAAAACGAAAGCACGTCATTGTCTTCATATTTTGCAGAATGGATCGGCACGTTGTCCGTGTGTCCTTCTACTTCTATGATATTATCCTGATAAGGTTCGATCAGTTTGCCCAGCTTATCAATCAGCGGATATGCTTCTGACCGGATTTCTGCATGCCCGGAGTCAAATAAAAGAGCTCCATTCATATTGAGCATGACATACTGTGCATTAAAATCAACTTCTACCTGATCCTGAATTCCATACCTTGCAATGGCATCCTCTAATTGTTCAGACATCTTTTCTGATTCTTCCAGTGCCTGTTCTTTATATTCTTCCACTACATCATTCTCTTCGTCTGTCTCCTGATCCGATTCAGAGTTCGCTTTGTCTTTATAATAGGAATCTAACATTTCAAGCTGGCTCACACCAGATGATATCAGAGTTCCATCTCCAATAGAAGATCCTCCATTGGGAAGAATACTAAATGTATTCTGAAAGGAAGCCACCATTTTTTCAAACTTTTCTGCATCTACTGTTGACATAGAAAATAACAATACAAAGAAGCACAACAACAGGTTCATCAGATCTGCAAATGTATTCATCCATGCTGGTGATCCTTTTGGTTCATCAGGCTTTCTTTTCACTATTCTTCACCTCCAGCCTCGCTTTCCTGCGCTGTATTACGCGCCGAAGGTGCAAGGAATGATTTCAGTTTTTCTTCTATAACACGCGGATTCTCTCCTGCCTGGATCGACAGAATACCTTCCACGGAAATTTCCTTCATCATCATTTCATTATCATTATTCAGTTTTAACTTACCTGCAATCGGGTTACATAACCAGTTTGCAAGTAATGAACCATACAATGTTGTAACAAGCGCTGTTGCCATCGCCGGTCCGATTGTGGATGCATCTTCCATGTTCTGCAACATGAGGATCAATCCGATCAGGGTACCGATCATACCCCAGGCAGGACCTAATTCAGCCCATTTTTCCCAGACAGCAATTTTAGCTTTATGTCTGCTCTCGACACAGGCTAAGTCTGTCTCCATGATTCCTCTTACCAGTTCCGGATCCGTACCATCTACAACAAGCATAATGCCCTTTTTCAGGAAATCATCTTCAATTCCATTTGCGGCTTCTTCCAATGCCAGAAGTCCTTCTTTTCTCGCTGTATTCGACAGTGAAATGATCTGATTGATGACAACTGCCGGATCCTGAACCTCATCCTTAAAAATCAACTTTATTGATTTTATACCATTGATAAAATCCGCCAATTTAAAAGATGCAAGCGTACCTGCTATGGAACCTCCTATTGTAATAATGAATGATGCCATATCCCACATGGAGTGTAAACTTGCAACACCTCCGTTGGAAAGTACACCAAACACAAACATTACAACGCCTAATAACATACCTACTATTGATGCTATATCCACTTTTTCCACCTACCATCCTTGATTTTTCATATTGTAAAATCCCATCCGTGGGACTTATTCTTCTCTTAAAAGGCCATTTGTAAAAATATCCCTTTTGTATGATTTTACTAAATTTTTGACCTCTTGTCTACTTTCTTTTACAATAAACTTTCTGCCTGTTGTGAGAGAAATAACTGTATCAGGAGTTTCCTCCACCGTTTCGATCAGATCCGAATTGATCAATACTGTTGTTCCATTCAACCGTGTCACTTCGATCATATAATAATCATTCCTCCATTATCAATCAGCAGTTTTCATTGTGACCGGTCCATTTTAAAACCGGTCACAATGTTCAGTATAACATATGTAACTGATTGTGTAAAACCTGTTTCAACATTTTAAGACAGGTTTTACGCAAATATTATCTTTTTCTTACTTTACATTAACGTTTCAGATTAACCAGTTCCTCTAAGAGGGTATCTGATGTTGTGATGATACGGGAGTTTGCCTGGAAACCACGCTGTGTGATGATCATCTGTGTGAACTCCGTGGACAAGTCTACGTTAGACATTTCAAGTTCTCCGGATGTCATGGAACTTCCGTCCGCAGAAATCTCAACACCAATTCCATCAAATTCACCTGAGTTTAAGGTTGTACGGTAACAGTTCTCTCCAACCTTTTCAAGACCGGATGCATTTGCAAACTGTGCAACAGCGATCTGTCCAAGTATCTCTGTATTACCATTATCATAGGTACCTTTGATAAGACCATTGTTATCGATGGAAATACCGATCATGGCACCTAATTTCTTTCCTTTTCCTGTCACACCATCATCTATAGATCCTGTAGACATAACCGCTGTGGATTTACCACCGTTGTTTGCATCTTTCAGTCCCGAAAAATCAATGGTAATATCATCAAACTGGGTTGGATTATTTCCCAGCTTACTCATATTAAGTGTAACAGAATTTGTCTTATTGTTGGATGTTCTTGCTCCAACACCTGTAAACGTACCATCTTTTGTACTGAAGTCGATTGCATAATCCGTTACATCTCCGGTAATTGTCAACTTTCCGGTCGTGGTATCTACAGTTGCTTTCGCACCATTTTTTATCTTCTCAACCATTCCATTCGAAATTCCGTATACTTGTTTTAAGCTATGTGTATTGGTTGGATCATTTTTTTCTTTAAATGTAGATGTAGCAGCGTCCCATTCTAACTCTGTGCCATTATTATTACTGCCTACATAAAACTTCTTTTGGGTGGCATCATAGTAATAACCACTCTGCACCTGATTATAAGTACCAAGTATAGCATCAGCTGTCTTTGATCCAAACACATCCTCCAATTTAACCTGACTGGTCGCTGGATCATAGAATGTTGTTCCATCGCTGTTCAAGATTTTTTCCAGTTCCACCGTATATTTTCCATCTGTTCCGGTAGATTTCATTGCAAAACGCGCTGTATAGGAATAACCGAGATTATCAAAAAAAGTCAGTGTTTTGACAAGTCCGTTGTCTGACAATACATCCTTATCATTTTTATCAATAATACCGGAAACATTTGCCTGTGTGGTTGCTTCCGGAGCAGATGTCAGGTTGGATGTCTGCATGACACGAAGTGCAGATACGGTATCCTTCTTGATATTTCCTGTTGTCGGATCTACCTGCCATCCCATAACTGTATAACCGGTGGATGTCATACATAAGTTACCGGCACCATCTACATAGAAAGAACCGGCTCTGGTAAACAGGTTCTCAGAACCGTTGTTAACTACAAAAAAGTTTGTCGTAGACTGGTCTGATAAACGGATATCGAATGCACGTCCGGTTGTTTCAGCCGCACCGGAAGTTGTGATGCTTAAGTTTGTTGCACCGGTCGTAACACCAAGACCGATCTGTTTTGCATTCACACCACCGGTACCTGTTGCTGCGTTCGCACCGGATGCATTGCTTGTCATCTGATATAAAACATCCTGAAATACGACTGAGGATGATTTAAAAGCTACTGTGTTTACGTTGGCGATATTGTTACCAATAACGTCCATTTTTGTCTGATGTGTCTTAAGACCTGACACAGCAGAGTACATTGATCTCATCATAGTTGAAATTGACCTCCTAAGTTCTTTTGTGCTGCCTTCCCTTCTGTCATTCCGGGAATCTAGCCTCCATTTCGGTCCGGCTACGTGATCACAGCACCATCAATATTGGTATAAATATTATCATCGGACTCTGTCCGGTCCATTGCTGTAACGACTGTCCTGTTCGGAACATTTACGATAAAAGCGAGTGAATCAACAATTACTAACGATTCTCTGATTCCCTTTTCACCAGCCTTAAAAACGCCTGTCTCAAGTCGTTCATTCTGCTCTTTAGACAAATTGATATTACGATCCATCAGGCGCATCGTGGCATGCTTGGAAAATTTAAGTGTCCCACCTGCTTTTGCATCCTGCTTCTGCTTTAAAATATCTTCAAAGGAGACACCGCTCGAAGTTACCGCATCCGTGCTTTTCCGAGTCAGATACTGGTCAGTTACCTGCTCAATGGAAGCAAACTGGTTACTGATCTTATTCATAATCGCATTTCCCTTCTGTCAGATATCAGGTTTTATCTGTACCTGTCGTTGTGTCTGTATCCGTTTTTGTATCTGTTCCTGTTGTCGTATCTGTTGTT
>OGII01001330.1_pt1 | contig 17781 bp, 15 predicted proteins | sample 1571701 | NCBI WGS metagenome assembly OGII01 (sample SAMEA2581950, study PRJEB24529) | metagenome | biome: Human gut stool | place: China | collected 2011
GTTCGGCCTGCATGTTGTAGGGCAGGTTGATGCCCACGCTCTCCAGATTCAGTTCATTGGTATAATGTCGTTCGTTCGGCATGGTATCGTTTTCCTCTCAGAAACCCAAAAAGCGCCCCCTGCACTGAGGGGGCGCTGACAGGCATTTTGGAATCAGGCCTGCTCCACTTCCACCATGATCTTGAAGGAAGCCACGACACCGACATGCAGACGCACCTTGGCGTTGAACACGCCTGCATCCTTGATGTCCTTGGTCTCCAGCTCGATCTTCTTCTTGTCGATGGGAGCACCGGCCAGCTGGGCCAGAGCCTCGGCAACTTCCTTGCCGGTGACCTTGCCGTGCAGGCGGCCGGATGCGCCGCCCTTGGCCTTGATGGTCACGGTCTTGCCGTTGATCTTCGCCGCCAGAGCCTGGGCAGCAGCCACCGTCTCAGCCTCGTGGAAATCCGCAGCAGCCTCCTTGCCGCGTGCGATATTCACCGCGCTGGCGTCGGCCACAGCGGCCAGTTTGCGCGGGAACAGAAAGTTGCGGGCGTAGCCGTCGGAGACCTCATGGATCTCGTCCTTCTTGCCAATGCCTTTGACGTCCTGCTTCAGAATCACTTTCATGATAGTATCCCTCACTTCTCACCGGAAAACCCGGTGCCGTTCTTGTAAGTTCTAGTATACAGCAATTGACCGCTTCCGTCAACTTGATATCCGACTGCATCGCCGGGTGCTTTTCCCTCGTGCAGCCGGGAACCTGCTGTTATGCCAGTTCGTTTTCCGCCACCGACAGTGCCGCCTCGATGACCTTGTCCATATCGTAGTACTTGTACTCGCCCAGACGGCCGCCGAAGATGACCCCCGGCTCGGCATCGGCCAGCTTCTTGTATGCAGCGTAGAGCGCACCGTTCTTCTCATCGTTGACGGGGTAGTACGGCTCATCGCCTTTCTTCCACTCGGCGCTGTACTCGCGGCTGATGACCGTTTTGGGCTGGGTGCCGAACTCAAAGTGCTTATGCTCAATGATGCGGGTGTAGGGGGTCTCGGCGTCGGTGTAGTTCACGACGGCGTTGCCCTGATAGTTGTCGGTGTCCAGCACCTCGGTCTCGAACCGGACGCTGCGATACTGCAGTGCGCCCAGCTGGTAGCCGAAGTAGGCATCGACGGGGCCGGTGTAGACGACCTTCTCCGCCAGCTTGTCCAGAGACGCCTTCTCGGCCAGATAGTCCACGTTCAGGCGGACTTCCACGCCGTCCAGCATCTTTTCCACCAGAGCGGTATAGCCGCCGTTGGGGATGCCCTGATACAGCGCGTTGAAATAGTTGTTGTCGTAGGTAAAACGGACGGGCAGGCGCTTGATGATGAACGCGGGCAGCTCGGTGCAGGGGCGGCCCCACTGCTTGCCGGTGTAGCCCTTGACCAGTTTTTCGTAGATGTCGGTGCCCACCAGACTGATGGCCTGCTCTTCCAGATTCTTCGGCTCGGTAATGCCTGCTTCGGCCTTCTGCTGCTCGATCTTGGCCCTGGCCTCAGCCGGCGTGACCACGCCCCACATCTTGTTGAAGGTGTTCATGTTGAAGGGCATGTTGTAGATCTCGCCGTGGTAGTTGGCCACCGGGCTGTTGGTGTAGCGGTTGAACTCCGCAAACTGGTTCACATACTGCCACACAGCCTTGTTGTTGGTGTGGAAGATGTGGGCGCCATAGCGGTGCACGTTGATGCCCTCCACCGGCTCGGTGTAGATGTTGCCCGCGATGTGGCCGCGCTTGTCGATGACGAGGCAGCGCTTGCCGGCCTTCTTCGCCTCATGGGCAAACACTGCGCCGTACAGACCGGCACCCACGATGAGATAATCATACTGCTTCATGGGAAGATTCCCCTTTCCTCATTTTTTCGGATCCGGAGCGCTCTTTTTCTGCGACTCCCGGTACTGGTCGATGGCGGTCTGGATGCGCGCCCGCGCCGCCTCCGGGGTGATGTGCTTGAGCTGGGCCGCCGCCATGGTCTGGTGGCCGCCGCCGCCCAGCGACTCCATGATGACCTGCACATTCACAGCCCCCAGACTGCGGGCCGAGACGTTCACACCCGTGCCCGCCTGAACGGCCACGAAGCTGGCATCGACGCCCTGAATGGTCAGCAGGTCGTTTGCAGCCTGCGCCACGGCCACGCGGGCCTCCGGGGCGACCTCGCTGCCCACCGAGATGGCACAGCCTTTGTACATCTGGGCGGCTTCCACCAGCGCGGCCTTGGCGTTGTATTCCACCATCGTCACATCGAACAGCTGGCGGACCCGCTCGGTCTCCGCGCCATAGCGGCGGAGGGCCGCAGCGGCCTCAAAGGTGCGCACACCGGTGTGCAGGGTGAAGTCGCGGGTGTCCAGCATGATGCCGGAGAGCAGGCCCTCGGCCTCGACCCGGTTGGGCTTGTCGTCGCGGGTGCCGACGTACTGCAGCAGCTCCGTGACCAGCTCACTGGCCGAGGACGAATACGGCTCGTGGCAGACCAGCGCCGGGTTCTCGATGAAGCCGACGCCCTTGCGGTGGTGGTCAATGACGGCCACCTTGCCGCACTTTTCCAAAATCTCCTTGCTCTCCACGAGGCCGGTCTGGTATGTATCCACCACGATGCAGAGCGTTTTTTTCGAGACGATGGGCAGCGCCCCCTTGGGGTCGATGAAATCATCCTCCTGCCCGGCCCGGACCAGAGCGTCGATGAGGGAGCCTGCCAGCGTGGCGTCCCGGCGGACGGCGATGACGGCGGGCACATCGCAGATCTTGCAGATGCGCAGCACACCCTCCGCCGCGCCGATGGCGTCGAGGTCGCTCATCCGGTGGCCCATGATGACCACATGGTCGGCCTCCTTGATGAGCTTGACCAGCTGGTCGGCCACGATGCGGCTGCGGACCTTGCTCCGCTTTTCCACGCCGTGGCTGACGCCGCCGTAGAAGGTGAAGCCGTCCGGCGTCATCTCGGCGGCCTGGTCGCCGCCGCGGCCCTGCGCCATATCCAGCGCCTGTACCGCCATATCCTGCGCCTCCCGCAGGGTCTTGGCCCCGCGGCCGATGCCGATGGAGATGGACAGGTTCACGCTGGGGTCGAGGGCGCGGATCTTATCCAGCACATCGTAGCCGCGCTTTGCGTACTGCTCCAGATGGCGCTCTTCCACCACGGCGATATACCGGCCGCTGGCCACCCGGCGCAGAAAGCCGGTGCCCCGCCCGATCAGATCCTCCAGCACACGGTTGATGCCCTCCAGCAGGCGGGCGCGCTCGCTGTCCAGCATATCGCTGAAGACATCGTCGTAGCCATCCACCAGAAAGACCATGTAGCCGGGGCGGCTGGCCTTGTACTCGGCCTCCACCCGGCGCAGCGCGGTCTCTTCGTTGAAGATCAGGAGCGTGACGCTCTCGCTCTGGCCCGGCACCGTGGAGCTGTGGATGCTCCACACGCCGTCGGCCAGGTTGAGCTGCTGGCCGTCCGCCGTGCGGCAGAGCTGCAGGTCCAGGCCGGGCAGCAGCTTCTGCGCCCGGCTGGCCAGACGGTCTTCGCCGCCCAGCAGCCGCTGGCGGAATGCGGTGTTGTACCACAGCACCGTCTCGCCGGAGAGCACCGCCGCCGGCTGAGACAGGGATTCCAGACTGTACTGGGTCTTGGAGTTTTCAAAGCTCCCGCCCGTTACCCAGCGCGCAAGCCAGCTGCGCAGCCGGTAACGGAAAAGCCCCATCCCGATGCCCCACAGCACCACCAGCACCGCCAGCACCGGCCAGCCCGCCGGGCGCTGGACGAGCAGCACCAGAAACAGCAGGCCGCACAGAACGGCCAGCGCGCCGGTCAGTATCTCAAGCGTCCATCTCGGTTTTTGTTTCATCAAATCTTCTGCCTCCTGATCTGCCGCCGCGTCGGGCGGCCTCTATCAGACCTCCATCAGGATGGGGAGGATCATCGGGCTGCGCTTGGTGCGGCGGTAGATATAGCTGCTCAGCGCCTCGCGCACACGGGTCTTAACGCTGTTCCAGTCGCGGACGTGTTCGTCCACGCAGCGGTCCAGCGCGTTTTCTACGATGCTCTGGGCACCGTCCATCAGGCTCTCGTTCTCGCGCACGTAGACGAAGCCGCGGCTCACGAGATCGGGGCCGGCCAGCACCTTGCCGGTCTTGCTGTCCACGGTGGCCACGATGATGACGAGGCCGTCCTCCGACAGGTGCTTGCGGTCCCGCAGGACCACATTCCCCACGTCGCCCACGCCGAGGCCGTCCACCATGACGGCACCGGCCGTGACCGGTTCGCCCAGCTTGATCTCATCCCTGGTCAGGATAACGTTGGAGCCGTTTTCTGCGATGAGGATGTTGCTGGTGGGGATGCCGAGGCTTGCGGCGGTGAGGGCATGCTTTTTCAGCTGCTTGTACTCGCCGTGCACCGGCAGGAAATACTTGGGCCGGGTCAGGGTGAGCATCAGCTTCTGCTCCTCCTGGCAGGCGTGGCCGGAGACGTGGACATCATACATGCTCTCGTAGATGACCTCCGCGCCCAGCAGCAGCAGACCGTTGACGATCTTGGTCACGCTCTTCTCGTTGCCGGGGATGGGGTTGGCGGAGATGATGATAAAGTCGCCGGGGCCGACGCGGACCTGGCGGTGGCTGCACGAAGCCATGCGGGAAAGGGCGCTCAGCGGCTCTCCCTGGCTGCCGGTGGTGATGAGGACCACCTGTTCCGGCGGGTACTGGTTCAGCTCTTCCACGCTGATGAGGGTGCCCTCCGGGATGTGCATATACCCCAGCTCCTGCGCCATGGCCGTGTTGTTGACCATGCTGCGGCCGCTGAATGCCACCTTGCGGCCATCTTCCACGGCCAGGTCGATGATCTGCTGGACGCGGTAGATGTTGGATGCGAAGGTCGCAATGATGATGCGCTTGTTCCGGGCGCGGGCAAACAGGCTGCGCACACCGGCGGCGACCTTTTGTTCGGTGGCCGTAAAGCCCGGACGCTCGGCATTGGTGGAGTCGCTCAGCAGGGCCAGAACGCCCTTCTGGCCGTACTCGGACAGGGTGGTCAGGTCGGTGACGCCGCAGGCCAGCGGAGTGTAGTCGATCTTGAAGTCACCGGTCTGGATGATGGTGCCTGCCGGGCTGTCGATGGCAAAGGCCACCGCATCCGGGATGGAGTGGTTCACATGGATGGGCTCCACCGTAAAGCAGCCCAGCTTGAGCTTCTGCTTGGGGGTGATCTCCACGAACTTGGTCTTGCCTGCCAGGCCGAACTCTTCCAGCTTGTTCCGGATGAGGCCGCAGGTCAGGCGGGTGCCGTAGATGGGCAGATCGAACTTTTGCAGCAGATAGGGGATGCTGCCGATGTGGTCTTCGTGGCCGTGGGTGATGAGCAGGCCCTTGATCTTCTCCTTATTCTGCACCACAAAGGTGAAATCCGGGATGACCAGATCCACGCCGTACATGTCGCTGTCCGGGAAGACGAGGCCGCAGTCCACGATGATCATATCGCCGCAGCACTCATAGACCGTCATATTCTTGCCCACTTCGCCCAGGCCGCCCAGCGGGTAGATGTGGATGGGCACAGCGGCCTCCTTGGGCTGCTGCGGGCGGCGGGGCCGCCGCTGATAATAGGGGCGGCGGGTGCGGGGCCGCTTTTCGCCGGTGGATTCCGTGTTTCTGTTCTGAGCCTGTGCCATGGTCTGGCTCTGTTCCTTTGCCTGTGCCATTCGTACCTCCAAAAAATCAATCACAAAACGCAGGCTCGCCCGTTCTGCGGGCGGCCTGTCCTCACAAAGAAGCGGGCAAGCTCTGCCGCTTCCATCAAACCATCGTATAGAATTTATCGTTTCAGCGCCGTTTCACGAGCGCAGAGTCGGGTCTGCGCAGCACATTGCAGCCTGTCAGTCCATCTGTTCGATGCGACCGCGGCGCAGCCGTGCAGCCCCTGAGCGCACCCCTCCGGTGCACCCCTATACGCATTTTGTTACAAACAGTATAGTATTTCTCACCCTTTTTGTCAATTCCAAGGTTGGGCTGTGCGGCAGCAAATTATGCGTCCCCCTCTTGACAGAAACGGAAAAATGGCTCTAAATAGAAGCATCTACAACAACACACCGGGAGAACCACATGAAACAAGTTGAAGTTTACACCGACGGCGCATGCAGCGGCAACCCCGGCCCCGGCGGCTGGGGTGCGGTGCTGCGCTACCGTTTCAACGGCAAGGTCTACGAGAAGGAGCTCAGCGGCGGCGACGCATCCACCACCAACAACCGGATGGAGCTGACGGCCTTCATCGAGGCGCTGCGCCAGTTGAAAGAGCCCTGCGAGGTGCGCCTGTGCTCCGACAGCCAGTACGTCATCAACGGGCTGGAAAAAGGCTGGGCCAAAGGCTGGAAGCGCCGGGGCTGGAAAAAATCCGACGGCTCCCCCGCCCTGAACCCGGACCTGTGGGAACAGGCGCTGGAGCAGGAGGCCCGCCACAAGATCATCTATGTCTGGGTCAAGGGCCACGCAGGCCACCCGGAGAACGAGCGCTGCGACCAGCTGGCCGTGGCACAAAGTCAGGCACACGGAGGGAGACAGGGACGATGAGCGATACGTTTTTGCCCGGCAGCGGGTTCGACACCTACGAAGAACAGGATAAGGTCCTGGTGGGCCTGTGCGGCGGCAGAGGCTGCCGGGCCGCCGTCCGCATCCTGCAGCAGCAGGGCTTTGCCGTGGCGGGCGCAGTGGTCCGCCTGACCGATGCCGACGACACCGTGCAGGCCGCAAAGGACGCGGCCAAGGCCCTCGGCATCGAGTGCGTCACCCTGAACGCTTCTGAGCTGGCAAGCCAGCTGGCCGAAGAAGCACTGCCCGGCGATCTGCGCTTCCCTGCCCTGCTGGCCGCTGCCGACCGGCTGGGCATCCAGTACATCGCCACCGGCCACCATGCGCGGGTGGAGACGGATGCAGACGGCGTGAGCCACCTGCTGCCCGCCGCCGATGCCGCCAGCGACGAGAGCGCCGCTCTGGCCGCTCTGCCGCAGGAGACGCTGGTCCGGCTCATCCTGCCGCTGGGCGATTTCTCGCCTGATGAGCTTTCCGACCTGGCCGAAGAGCTCCAGTTCTGATTCTGCCCGGAAACGCACAAGAGGCCCTGGACCGTTCGGTCCAGAGCCTCTTTCTTTTTGATTTCAGCTGTTCTGGGGGTGGACGATGTCGCGCCAGTCGAGGTCGCCGCGCTCCAGACCATGGATGAGCACCTCTGCGGTGGCGATGTTGGTGGCCAGCGGGATGTTGTGCACATCACACAGGCGCAGCAGCGTCATCTCATTGGGCTCACTGGGCTTTGCATTGATGGGGTCGCGGAAGAACAGGAGCAGATCGACCTCGTTGCAGGCGATGCGGGACGCGATCTGCTGGTCGCCGCCCTGGATGCCCGCCAGGAACCGCTGGACCTGCAGGCCCGTTGCCTCGGCGATCATCTTGCCGGTCGTACCGGTGGCCACCAATTTATGCTGGCTCAAGATCCGGCAGTACGCCGTACAGAACTGAACCATCAGCTCCTTTTTGGAGTCATGCGCGATCAGTGCAATCGTCATCGGTCAACCTCTCCTTTACGTTCCCCATGTGCTGGGCCATTTCCTTGCACATATCATAGTATCATAGTTTCTCTCTTTTTACAACAGGTTTTTGGACAAAAGCGCCGATTTTTTCGGGAGTTTCTCCAATTTCCACCGAAATCCGCGCATTATCGTCACGCACCTGCCGTGGCTGCGGCATCCGCCGGAGCCGCAGCTGCGTCGTTCTGCCCGGCATCCTCTGCCTCCCCGGCGGCAGGGTCGGCTGTGCCGTCCGCAGGGGCCTCGGCCGCATCGGCTGCCGTTTCGGGCTGCGCCAGCGACTCTGCTGCCGCCTCGTCCACGGTCAGGGTGCCGTCCTTCATCGCATAGTAGGCGTTGAAGATATCCGCCACCAGTGTGCCGGTGCGGGCACCGGCACCGCCGTATTCCACCACGATGCCGATGGCGATCTCCGGGTCTTCCGCCGGGCCATAGGCGATCATGGCGGCGTTGGTGTAGTGCTTGTAGATGCTGCCCGCATAGTAGCCCTCGCTGCGCTGGGGACTGCCGGTCTTGCAGGCGATGGTGTGGGGGTAGCTGGCCAGCGCCGGGATGGTCTGGGCCACCCCCAGCATCCCTTCCCTGACCAGGTCAAAGGTCTCGCCCTTGTCTTCGACGACATCCATAACCTCCGGCTGGGTCTCTTCCAGCGTCTTTCCGGTGTTGGAGTCGAGGATGGCCTTGACGAAGTGGGTGCGGTAGCGGGTGCCGCGGTTGGCCAGCGTGGCAGCATAGGTCGCCAGCTGGATGGGCGTGACCGCCGTGTTGCCCTGGCCGATGGCGGCCTGCACGTCCAGCGACTCGGTGTAGTTGGAGTCGTTCTTGGTGGTCAGGCGGCCCAGCGCCTCGCTGACCTCCACGCCGGTGCGCTGGCCCAAGCCCAGCTTGTAGGCATAGGCGTCGTAGACATCGCTGGTCAGGCGCCGGCCCACATCGTAGAAAAAGATGTTGCAGCTCCACTTGATGGCGGTCACGACGTCGATGTTGCCGCTGTGGCCATGGCGGGTGCATTTGGGGTGATAGTCCTTATAATAGGTATAGACGCCGTTGCACAGCACCGTGGAATACCGGTTGATCAGCCCCGTATCCAGCGCCGCCACTGCCACGCTGGGCTTGTAGGTGGAGCCGGGGGTATACAGGCCCTGCAATGCGCGGTTGAACAGGGGCATGTTCTCGTCCTCGCTGTATGCGCTGTAATTGGCGGCGTAAAGGTTCTGGTCAAAGCTGGGGTAATTGGACGCTGCCAGCACACCGCCGGTCTTGACGTCGATGACGACGACCGCACCGGCACTGGCCTGCTTGCTGTCCGCATAGCTGTTCCGGACCCACTCCACGTTCTTTGCCAGCGCCTGATCGACAGCCTTCTGGAACTCGCTGTCGATGGTCAGCTGGACGGTGTGGCCCGGTTCCGGCACGGTGGTCAGGGCCGTGTTCACGATGACGCCGTCCGAGTTGCGGGTGATGGTCTCCACACCATCCTTGCCGCGCAGCTCGTCCTCATAGGCAGATTCCAGGCCGGAAATGCCGATGACGTCGTTCATGTTGTAGCCTTTTTCCTTGAGCGGATAGGTCACCTGACCGTTCTCGTCGGTCACCTTCCACTTTTCGGCCGTGATCTTGCCCACCCGGCCCAGCACATGGGGCAAAACGGTGCCCTGCTCGTAGCTGCGGGCGCTCGTCTCCACGATCTCCACGCCCGGCAGGGTGAGGCTGTTTTCCTTGATGGTGGCCACAGTGGCCTCGCTGACGTTTTCCGCCAGAATGAAGTTGTTGACGTTGGAAAACGCCTGCAGCTGCATCTCGTAGTGGATGCCGCCCAGGATGCGCTGCCAGTAGAAAGAGAAATCGGCAAGGTCATAGTCCTCCACCAGCTTTTCCATCACATCGTCGGCGGTGGCATACTGCTGCAGGCCGAGGTTTTCCTTCATGGCGGCAAGGGAGCGCTGCTCGGCGGCGTTATCGCTCTCCGCCGTGTACGCATAGTGCCCGGCGGCATCTGCCTGCCCGATGAGCAGGCTGTCGTTCCAGCTCTCGCCGTTCTCGCCCAGCAGGCCGACCAGCTTCTGGAGCAGGGCGTCCAGATCTTCGTCGCCCATCAGCAGCTTGTTCAGCACCACGTTGTAGCCCGTCACGCTGGAAGCGATGCGCTCGCCCTTGCTGTCCACGATGTTGCCGCGGGCCGCCGTGACGGTAAATTTATAATCGGTCGTGTTGGTGGCCTGCGCCTTGAAGCTGTCGCCGTTGACCAGCTGCAGAAAGATCAGCCGGAAGCCGTACAGCCCGATGATCACACCTGCGGCGGCGATGAGGAGCATCATCCGCCGCGCGGCCGTTTTGCGTTCGTCTTGGTTCATCCGTTCTCCTTTTGGCGCAGCCGGTTCAGACTACGTCGTTGTCGATCTTGAATTCCGCATGGATGCGGCGCACTGCCCCGAACAACACCAGACAGACCGGGATGGTCAGCGCCGCCGTGGGCAGCACGAACCACAGATACCGCTCCACTGCCCCGCTGTAGCCGGGCATGTAGTAGAAGAACAGCCAGTCCAGCGAGAGCACCAGCAGCACCGCCGCCGTTTCCAGCAGGACAACATTCGCCGCCGAGGTCTTGAAGTAGAGCTGCATGACCGCCGAGAGCAGAAAGCAGAGCAGCAGCAGCTCAAAGGCCAGCATCCCGGCGGTGCGGCCTGCGGTGTAGTCCCACATCAGGCCGCAGACGGCACCGAAGATGCCCCCCGCGAACTCGCCCTCCTCCACCGCGACGGCCAGCGCCAGCGGCAGCAGCCAGAGGGGCTTTGCCTCCCCCAGCTGGAACAGCCCCGGCAGGGTCTGCAAGACCGTGCACAGCAGCATCAGCAGCGCATAGCAGACCCATTTGGTGATCTGGCTGCGCTTGCGCTTGCGGCGTGATTCCATGGCAGGGCCTCCTCAGAAATTGGTAATGATGAATGCGTGGCGCACCGTGCGCGGGTCTGCGCCCGGCTCGATGACCGCGATGGACGATTTGCCGCTGACCTCCGGCACCACTTCCCGGACCACGCCCACCAGCACATCCGCCGGGAAAACGCCGCCCAGCCCCGTGGTGATGACCTGGTCGCTCTTCTGCGTCAGGGTGTTGCGGTTCAGGTTGGTCAGCACACACAGGCCGTCGGCCGCATAGTCCGAGCTGCCGGTGATGATGCCGTTGTCCCGTGTGCGGGAAACGACGCCCGCCGCGTTGAAGTTTGGGTGCAGGATGGTCATGACCTTGCAGCTGGTGGTTTCCACTTCCACCACCACGCCCAGCAGATAGCCCTCGTCGCTGACGACGGTGTCGTTCAGCTCCACGCCGTCCACCGAGCCCTGATCCAGCGTGAAGCCGTAAAAGGCATCCAGCGGGTCGCGGCCGATGACAAAAGCCGAGACGCAGCTCATCTCCGGGCGGGTGTTCTGGATGTTGGCCAGCGCCTTGTAGGCTTCGTTCTCCGCCTTGAGCCGGTCATAGTCCACCATCTGTTTGCGCAGCTCGGCGTTTTCGGCAGTGAGCTGCTCGTTCTCGTCCAGAATGGCCCCGATGTTGGTGTAGTTCTCCCACAGGGAGGCCACGCGGTCGCCCACCATGGCCGCCGCTTTCTGGAATGGGGCCACGGCCACGCTCAGCAACTCCTGCGGGGCGGCGGTCAGGCGGTCGTTGGCACCGGCATAGGCCATGATGCCCACCAGGAACACCGCGATGCCGATGAGGATCTTAAATTTCCAGGTATCGAAAAAATCTTTCAAGGGAACTTCCTCCGGTTGCAAAAAAGCGCGGACAGCCAGAGCCGTCCGCACTCTCTGTTACATATGGGGCCCGTCGGTATCCAGAACGTCATGCAGGACGTCCACATGATCCAGCACGGCACCTGCGCCCTTGGCCACGCAGTCCAGCGGGTCCTCAGCCACATGCACGTCGATGCCGGTCTCGCTCTGGATCAGCTGGTCCAGACCGCGCAGCAGTGCGCCGCCGCCCGTCAGGGTGATGCCGTGGTCGATGATGTCGGCGCTCAGTTCCGGCGGGGTGCGCTCCAGCGTCTCCTTGATGGCGCTGGTGATCTTCACCAGGCACTCCAGCAGAGCCTCGCGCACATCCTCGGAGTGGACGACGATGTTCTTGGGCAGGCCGTCCACCAGATTGCGGCCCTTGATCTCCATGGTCATTTCGGGGTCCAGGGGGTAAGCAGAGCCGATCTCGATCTTGATCTGCTCGGCAGTGCGCTCACCGATGAGCAGGTTGTACTTGCGCTTGATGAACGCGATGATGGCCTGGTCGAACATATCGCCTGCCATCCGGACGCTGCGGGACGCCACGATGCCGCCCAGCGAGATGACGGCGATCTCGGCCGTGCCGCCGCCGATGTCCACGATCATGCTGCCGGTGGGCTCGCTGATGGGCAGGCCCGCACCGATGGCAGCGGCCATGGGCTCCTCGATGACCGACACCTGACGGGCACCGGCCTTCAGGGTGGCCTCACGGACAGCCCGGCGCTCCACCTCGGTAACGCCCGAGGGGATGCAGATGACCACGCGGGGGCGGGAGAACATGCTGTTGCCGCAGGCCTTCTTCAGGAAGTTCTCCAGCAGGTTGGCCGTAATGTCAAAGTCCGCGATGACGCCGTCCTTCAGAGGGCGGACGGCCACGATGCTGCCGGGGGTGCGGCCGATGACGGCCTTTGCCTCGGTGCCCACGCAGCGGACCTCATCGGTCTTGGTATCCACCGCCACAACGGACGGCTCGCGCATGATGATGCCCTTTCCCTTCATGTAAACCAGGGTGTTGGCTGTACCCAGATCAATGCCAACGTCTTTTGAAAACAAACTCATAATGAAGCTCTCCTTCGTATTTCCGGTCTATCCAAAACGCAGGGCGGCGCAAACCAATCCGCCGCCGATCGCAGAATAACACGACTATATTATAGCCGCAAGCAGAAGTTTTCTCAAGCGTTTTTACAGGTTTTTCCGGATTTTTTCATAAATCTCCGCGCCAGGCCGCTCAAAATCGCTCCAACAGCCGGATGGTGCGGCTGACGGGCAGCCCCATGATGGTGTAATAGTCGCCCTCGATGCGGTCCAGCCAGAGGGCCGCGCGGCCCTGGATGGCATAGGCACCGGCCTTGTCGTAGGGTTCTTCGGTGGCGGCATAGCGTTCGATCTCCGCTTCGGAGATGGGGAAGAACTTCACGCGGCAGGTGTCCACGAAGCTCTCGGTGCGGGCGCCGTCCGAAATGCAGACGCCGGTGTGGACCTCGTGCACCGCACCGGAAAGGGCCCGCAGCATCCGTCTGGCGTCCTCCACGCTGTGGGGCTTGCCGAACACTTCCCCCTTCACGTCCACGACGGTGTCGCAGCCGATGACCACCGCGCCGGGGTGCTGGGCCGAGACCGCCCGGCACTTGCCCCGCGCCAGCATTTCCACCAGCTCAGCAGGGGTGTCGGCGGTCACGGTACTCTCGTCAAAATCGCTGACGCAGACGGTAAAATCGGTGGTGTACAGGCTCAGCAGCTCTCTGCGCCGGGGGCTGCCGGAGGCCAAAATCAGTTGTTTCATTTTATTTTCCCGTCGAGCCGAAGCCGCCCTCGCCGCGCTGGGTGCCGCCCAGCTCCTCCACCTGCGCGAAGGCTGCGGTGTACACCGGCGCGATGCAGAGCTGTGCCACCCGCTCACCGGGCTGGATGGTGTAGGCCTCGCCGCCCAGGTTGACCATGGGCACCTTCAGTTCCCCGCGATAATCGCTGTCCACGACACCGACGCCGTTGGCCATGCACAGGCCGTGCTTGATGGACAGGCCGCTCCGGGCATAGACCAGCGCCACGCAGTGAGCGCCGGGCAGCTCGATGGCAAGGCCGGTAGGCACCAGCACCCGCTGCATGGGGGCCACGGTCAGGGGTTCGTCCAGCACAGCGCACAGGTCGGCTGCGGCCGCGCCCGGCGTCGCGTAGGCGGGCACCTTCGCCCGCGCATCCAATACTTTATAGTTTACAGTGATGGGTTCCATTTTATTCTCCATTTCGCCTGCCCGCTGCCGCAGGGCCCGGCATCTTCTATTTTGTTCCATCTCATTCAGACAGCTCCGGCTTCACCGGCCTGCCAAGGGCTCCCCTTTTAGGGGAGCTGGCACGCGAAGCGTGACTGAGAGGTTCAATTCGTTCCTTTGAAATACAGCCCGCGGGTGAACTCGCCCTCGAACGGGGCATGCTGGCGGATGCTGTCCAAAATGGCGGCGGCCTCCTCGCGGGTCTCCAGCGTGAAATAGGCCACACCGTAGTCCACCGTCAGGGCACCGGGCTTGTCGCCCATGTAGATGGGCACCGGATTATAAATAGTACGCACCCCCATGCCGCAGCGCACCGGGAACTTTTTGGCCTTGCGGTCGGTCAGCAGGCCGGTCTTGTCGCAGTGGGCACAATCGTGGATGTTCTGCAGCGGGCAGGCGCGGGTGACCATCAGCGGCATGTGGCCGTAGACGATCACGCCCGTGGGCACCGGCTGGCCGTTCTGCGCCGGGGCAATGGACGCGATGTCGCTGTCCTTGACCTCCGGCAGGATGAGGATGGCGTTCAGGCCGTGGTCGGCATAGAACTGAGCCGACAGCTGGTTGGTCACATTCAGGCCGAAACCGCCGGAGAGCGGCAGGCCGCGGCACATCCGCAGGTGGGCGATGTTGCCCGCCTCGTAGCCCGCAAACCCGGCCTCCTGCGTCGCCGCAATGCGGCGGGCGGTGTCCGCTTCCAGCGCACCGAACATGACGCGGGGCAGTTCGAGGATGGTCTTGCTGCGCCACGCGCGGGGGACGCGGTCTGCCTGCGCGATGGGCAGGATGAGCGCTTCGAGACCGGAGAGTGCCTGTTCCGGCACCTGGTCCCAGCTCTCAAACCGGGCGCGGAGGGTCCGATGGGGCGGCAAAGTGCGCTGCGGCAGCGGAGCCAGCTCCACCTCGTGCGTCGGCCAGGGGCGCAGGGTCTCGCGCTTCTGCTGCAGGCCCTCCAGCGCGGTGCGGCGCAGCTCATTGACGGCACCGCCCGGCACGAACCACGGCCCGCCGTCCATCTCCACGTCGATCTTCTCCACCGCAAACGGTGTGCCGCCCGTCTTGGACAGGCTGCGCTGCAAGCTCTCGGTGGGGTCGGTGCGGGCGGGCTGGGGTTCGGCGTCGCCGTAGGCAAAGGCACGGTTGCCGTCTGCATCGGTGACGGTCAGCTTCTCGCCGCCCTCCTCGATCTCCAGCTTCATCTTCACCGGCACGCGGGAGCGCTCCCGGCGGTACAGCTCCCGCAGGGCGGGCAGGGTCTTCCGGGTCAGTTCCGCGTCGGCCTCACTGCGGACGCCAAACATCGTGCCGTCGATCTTGCCGTCCAGATAGCCGGACGTGAAACCGGACCGACTGAACGCATTCTTCAGCAGGTCGCGGTCATAGGCGCGGCCTTCGCGGCCCGCCAGGCAGGCATTGACCGCCGCCGCCACGTATTCCGGTGTGCGCAGACGGCCCTCGATCTTGGCCGAGGCCACGCCGATGGCCTGCAGCCTGTCCAGCTTATCGATGACGGAATTGTCCTTCAGGGACAGGTGATGCAGGCGGCCCGGCCTGCCCTCCGGCAGGGGGTTCGCCTCAAACGGCAGGCGGCAGGGGCCTGCGCAGGAGCCGCGGTTGCCGCTGCGCCCGCCCAGAAAAGCCGACATGTAGCACTGGCCGCTGACGCACATGCACAGCGCCCCGTGGACGAAGCACTCGGTCTCGATGCCGCAGTTCCGGGTGATGGCTTCCACCTCCGGCAGGCTCAGCTCACGGGCCAGCACCACGCGGGTGAAACCCAGGTCCTTCAGCTCCAGCGCGCCCTGCAGGGTATGGACGCTCATCTGGGTGGAGCCGTGGCGGGGCAGTTCCGGGGCGATCTCCCCGATGAGCTTTGCCACCGCCAGGTCCTGGCAGATGACGGCATCCGCGCCGCTGGCGGCCACGGCCCGCACGGCATCCGCCAGCTGGGCCAGTTCGGTACCGTAAACGGTGGTGTTCAGCGCCACATGCACCTTGACCCCGCGCACATGGCAGAAGCGGACGGCCTCCTTCAGGCTGTCCGCATCAAAGTTTCCCGCGCTGGTGCGGGCGTTAAAGCCCGAAAACCCCAGATACACGGCGTCCGCACCGCTGAACACGGCGGCATGGAGCATCTCTTCACTGCCCACCGGGGCAAGGATCTCAATCTTCGACATTCTGTTCCCTCTGTTTTTCCTGTTCCTGCTCGGCCTTTTCGCGGTCCTGTTTTGCCTTCAGGCGGGCCAGCTGCTCCCGCAGGGCTGCATTTTCGCGCCGGAGCGTCTCATTTTCAGCTTTTGCCTTATCCTCCGCGAGCTTCGCATGGGCTGCATCCGCGATGTAGCTCTGGATCTGGCTGCGCATGTTCTCGGCGCTGCCGGTGCTCTTTTTGTACTCATCCAGATAGTCCATGGCGCAGAACACCGCCGCCTTGGTCACCGAAAGGTTTTCGTTGCCGTCCAGCAGCTTTGCGATATCCTCGTCCAGCTTTTTGGCCAGAGAGGCGATATACTTTTCCGAATCCGTCGTTGCGATCGCATAGGGCGCGCCCGCAATGTTCACTCGCACTTTATTAACCATCGTATCCTCACTTTGCACGCCGCACGGCCTCTGCACGGCGGGAGCGGTTCCGAGTTTCCCGGTTTTTCGGACGCATTTTCGGGATCTTCGGGCACAAACCCGCCTGCGCCCGAAGACCGGGGCGCGGCTTTTTTGTTCTGAGCGGAATTTCTCTCCGAATTGCCGGGGTGCCGCCGTTCTCCTGCAGCAGCTCCCGGCCCGCTGTACCCTTATTATAATATAAATGGAGCGCAAGAAAAAGTGCTAAATCTGAATTTTTAGCAGATTTGTCAGAAAGAGGGGTCCAAAAATAGCAGTAACGGCAAAAATTGGCTCTTTTCCTTGCATTCATGCGCAGAACTGATTATAATATCATTGTTGTGTAGCAGGGCTGAGGGAAAGAGGAGAGTTTCCCTGCTGCGTTCAAATTCAGTAAGAGCACCCGTGAGTGTGCGGATAGGAGTTCCTTTATGACTACGAAAGAATTTGCAAAAATTCTTCAGGACAAGCTGACCAGCGAGTACGGCGTGGATCTGAGCATTGCTTCCAACCAGCAGATCTATCGTTCCCTTGCTCTGATCTGCCGCCAGATGATGAGCGAGAACCACAAAAAGTTCCAGTCCAAGGCGATCGGCACCGGCTCCAAGCAGGTTTATTACCTGTGCATGGAGTTTCTGATGGGCCGCAGCCTGAAGATGAGCCTGTTCAATCTGGGCCTGAACGATGTGGCACAGCAGGCTCTGGCCGCTGCTGACATCAACATCGACGGCATCTTCGAGGAAGAACCCGATGCCGGTCTGGGCAACGGCGGTCTGGGCCGTCTGGCAGCCTGCTATCTGGACGGCATGGCCACCACCGGCATCTGCGGCACCGGCTACTCCATCCTGTACGAGTACGGCATCTTCAAGCAGAAGATCGTGGACGGCTGGCAGCAGGAGCGCGCGGACAACTGGCTGCCCGGCGGTCAGGTCTGGCTGAAGAGCCACCCGGATCAGGCCATCGAGGTTCGTTTTGACGGCGAGATCCACGAGAACTGGGATCACGGCTTCCATTATATCCAGCACACCAACTACAACAGTGTCATGGCGGTGCCTTCCGACATGTACGTGCAGGGCTACGACGGAAAGGGCGTTGCCAAGCTGCGCCTGTGGCAGGCAAAGGCCCCGGACTTTGACATGTCCAGCTTCTCTCTGGGCAACTACAACACGGCCATGAGCAAGAACGCCAACGCCGAGCTGATCTCCAAGGTCCTCTACCCCAACGACAACCACGTCGAGGGCAAGATCCTGCGCCTGCGCCAGCAGTACTTCCTGTCTGCCGCCTCCATCGGCGACATCGTCCAGAATCACCTGGCTACCTACGGCACCCTGGAGAACCTGGGCGACAAGGTGGCCATCCAGCTGAACGATACCCACCCGACCCTGGCCATCCCCGAAATGATGCGCATCCTGCTGGACGAGTGCGGCTTTGGCTGGGACAAGAGCTTCGACATCTGCCAGAAGGTCTTCGCCTACACCAACCACACCGTCATGGCCGAGGCTCTGGAAAAGTGGAACGTGGACATCTTCAAGATGACCCTGCCCCGCATCTACCAGATCGTGG
>OGII01001331.1_pt1 | contig 17768 bp, 15 predicted proteins | sample 1571701 | NCBI WGS metagenome assembly OGII01 (sample SAMEA2581950, study PRJEB24529) | metagenome | biome: Human gut stool | place: China | collected 2011
AGTTCTTTCTTCTTGTTGTAGAATTTCGTTTTCTGGTCGTACTCGCTGAACAGCCATTCACCGCTCTGATAAGCGGCCCCGGCAACAGCGGCCTGTCCTTGGCTGCGCTTGACGATGGTGATTTTGAAATGCGGACACGGAATAGACATCACCCCCTGATGACATTTGAATCGTTCCCTTGTAAAAATCACGGAATTATGGTACTATTATTTTGGATAAGTAAGCAGAAAGCTGGTGAGCCAATGTCGGAAAGAAAATCACAGCAGGAACTGGATTTTGAACGGAAACATGAAGAAGATTTGCAGCGGTTGCGTGGGCTACGTCTGATTGATGATGATTTCATGGCTGCGGTGTTTGAAGAACGTGCTTGTGCTGAGTTCCTTTTGCAGATTATCTTGAAACGTGATGACTTGACCGTCAAAGAGGTTCACGGCCAGTACAGCATCAAAAATCTGCAAGGCCGTTCAGTCCGATTGGATATTTTGGCAGTGGATCGGGAAAACCGTGCATATAATATTGAGGTACAGCGCAGTGACCGTGGTGCGAGTGAAAAGCGCGCACGGTACAACAGTAGCCTGTTGGATGCAAACCTGACTGATGCGGGCGATGATTACGATGCGCTGAACGAAACATACGTTATCTTTATCACCGAAAATGACGTATTAAAGGCAGGCCTTCCAATTTATCATGTTGACCGTACAGTCCGGGAAACGGGAACATTTTTCAACGATCAGGCTCACATCGTTTATGTGAACTCACAAATCAAGGACGAAACTGCATTGGGGAAACTAATGCATGACTTTTTCTGTACCAACTCGAAGGATATGAATTATTCCATTTTGGCACAGAGAGTTCGTTATTTTAAAGAAGACACGAAGGGAGTGGCAGCTATGTGCAGAGCTATGGAAAAGATGCGGGATGAAACCGAGCATGAAACATCGGTCAAACACGCATTGGCAATGTTGGCAGATGGTGTGCCTTGTGAAAAGGTGGCAAAGTACACCGACCTTTCAATTGAGGAAGTCCGGGCATTAGCTGAAAAGAAATCTGCCTAACAAAAAGATAAGCCGATTGGAAATGTTTCTGTTTCCAATCGGCTTTTTCTATGCGTGTTTTATGGTAGCGGGCAAAAGGACAGCTGCAAAGCAGCGCAAGGAAAATGCAGTTTTCCTTGGGATGAAATCGGGCAGGCGCACAAACGCCTGCTTCGATTTCATCGAGCCGTCTGCAAGACCGCAATTTCACCGAAACGGTGTATAATTGCGCCCTTTATTCTAAAGGGGTTTGAACGTTGCTGCGTTCGTGAACGTCATGCACCATCTTTGCAAGTGCCAGCACGACTTCCGGCTGACGGAACGATATTTTCAGCAGCTCCATCACCTGATCATCGGTCAGTTCTCCCGGACAGACCAGAAAGCTTTCCAGCATTCCGGCACGGGTGCAAAGGCGATGCACACGCTCTCTCCGGTTCAGCTCTGACATCTGGCGTTCAAGGATCTTCTCACGGTGCTGACAAGAGCGCAGCTTCTGCTCTGCTTTGGCTTTTTCGCTGCGGAGGTAGGCAAGGGCGGTTTTGGGTTGGGTCATGGCATCACGCTCCTTATTATTATGAATTAAAAGAACGGTAAAGCGACCTCTGCTTTACCGTTCCTGCTGAAGTGTATTTAGTTCTTTTTGGAACTGGGGAGTTCCTTGATGGAAACATCGTACAGTGCTATTGCTAATCGAACATCTCTTCCAGTGTCCTCACGATATTTCACACAATCCCAAATATTAGAGTTCCATTGCTTATAGCTTTTGCAATTTTCCTTAATCCAATTCTGTACTTGCTGCTGAATACCCGCAAAATTCTTGTTATCCTTATTAAAAACAACAAGAGAAAGTTTAGTATCCTTCCATGTTGCGTAGCAAAACAGTTGATCAATAGCATCGCTGAAAAGTTTTATTCCATGCCAAACTTTACACTCGGCGATAAATGCGGCTTTATCATCACGCTGGATTTGAATGTCGGTCTTGCCCACACGTCTAAAAGTTTCACCTGTTACAGCATTTTCATAATGCGAGGTTAGCATTCCCTTGATATAATCGCGTAGTTCTTCTTCATTAAAACGGTTGAATGTTCTGGCACTTTCTTCCAAGGCCGTTCCACATATATGAATAATCCTGACAATGTTCTCAAAGTCAGCATCATCAATATAGTATTGCTTTTCGGGTGCGTGCTGCTTAGGTTCGTTCAGGTTTGCCCGATGTGGTTTCTTTAAGGGAATAGGAGTCAAATTAGGTGCAGACGAGTTTAGATTGAGTGGAATTTTCAATGCCTTGCTAATTGAAAAGAAGTCTGATGCTTTATTTTTCCGTTCATTTAACAGTTGCCGAACTGTTGATTCCAACTGTTCATTATAGCTGCGAACTTCGTTGTTTACATAGCCACTCGTTTCTTCAAAATTTTTGAATCGGTTTTTGAAAGCGGTGTCAATCTTTTCTTCTAGCTGCTCACCAAAAGATTTTATTTCTTGGTTTGTATAAGACAAGCGAATTGTGATATAGCCATAGCTACTCTCTGTCGAGCGTTGAAAGTCTACGATTTCATAACTTGTGAATGTATAAGTGGACGGTTGGCATTTAAGAAGAATCGAATCACCAGCAAAGGGAATTTTGAAGTCAATGTTATAGCCATCCAAGTTGTAATATTCAGGCTCTCCATAGGCACTTCCCATCCTGCTCCATGGATTGTACTGTTGAATGGTTGTTTCATGCAAACTTCTTGTAGTTGCATTAACGAAAAAGGTAATAGGTTCAACCTGATACTTTTTCGTAAGATATTCAACCCATTCATCAAAATCGCTGTTCATTATCTGTTCGTCAGTGTATGAAGCGATTTTATCTTTTAATGAACTGATATTGCTTCTTAAGTAATCCGATACGCTTCCATTTCCGATTGCAAATAGTTTCAATGTTTGCTCCTTTGGTCAGAGGTTGGTTGTACGAATAGGGGGAGTTCATTATACCACACCTCTTGGAAATGTTCAATTAAACGTGTTTTTTTGATAAAAAAGCGGAAGTCCTCTGCTTTATGTTGCAATATCGTTGGGGATGCGATATACTAATATTGTATGTCATTTTATCTTGGAGGATGGTTGAGAGATGCGTAGTCAGGTGCAACAGAATAGGTCAATCGAGCTTTTCTGCGGAACAGGTGGCTTGGCACTTGGCTTGCAGAAAGCAGGATTCCACCACACTGCTTTGTATGAGTGGGATAAAGATTCCTGTGATAATATTAGGGCGAACATTCAGGCTGGATACAAAGGCATTGAATCGTGGAATGTCCATCAAGCGGATGTTCGTGCGGTTTGCTATGATGGGTTATCTGGAAAAATCAATATGGTATCTGGTGGCCCACCCTGCCAGCCGTTCTCTATGGGAGGAAAGGCTCAAGCCTATAATGACAAGCGTGATATGTTTCCTGAAGCTGTTCGGGCTGTCAGAGAAATCATGCCCGAAGTCTTTATCTTTGAAAATGTCAAGGGACTGTTAAGAAAATCATTCAGCCTATACTTCAGTTATATTATTTTGCAGTTGACATATCCGAGCATCCAAAAGCCAGCTGGAATGACTTGGGAAGAGCATCGTGAACTATTGGAAAAGCATCACACATCTAGCAGTCACGATGATTGCGAGTATAATGTTGTATTTAGGCTGTTGAATGCTGCCGATTATGGCGTTCCCCAGCTCAGGCACAGGGTGGTTATTGTTGGCTTTAGAAAAGATATAGATGCAAAATGGTCTTTTCCGAAAGCTACACACTCTAAAGAAGCGTTGCTTTATTCCAAATGGATTACCGGTGATTACTGGGAGCAGCACAAGTTGTTGAAACCATCTGAATCGCCATTGTCAAAAAACATGGAGCGGTCTGTTCGCACAGCTATTGAATGTACCGATAAAAAGCTGTTTCCTTGGCAAACCGTCAGAGATGCGCTACATGATTTACCCGACCCTCGAAGCAACGATGCGCAAAAATTTGATAATCACATCTTCCGTGCAGGAGCTAAAAGCTATCCCGGTCACTCTGGCTCGGTGCTAGATGAGCCTTCAAAAACCATCAAGGCTGGCGCACACGGTGTTCCCGGTGGAGAAAATATGCTGGTTTTGGATTCTGGTGAAGTGCGGTATTATACGGTTCGTGAAAGTGCAAGAATCCAGACTTTCCCCGATGATTATAAGTTTGTTGCATCGTGGACGGAGAGTATGCGCCAAATTGGTAATGCAGTTCCAGTAAAGCTGGCCAACGCGGTTGGCGTATCTGTTTTAACCCAACTAGAGGAGGTTCATCATGCCAAGAAGTGATATTCCTGTTATTACTCCCTACAATCCTCTTGATAAGCGAAATTTGGCAGAGAGTGTAGCATCAGCTATGCTGCACACTCCTGTCCAGAAATTGCCGCCAGAGCCTTTTATTGGTGCAGGTGTGTATGCAATCTACTATAAGGGTGATTTTGAACCTTATCGCAAATTAGTTGAATTAAATCAAGATGGTTGGAATGTCCCGATTTATGTAGGTAAAGCTGTTCCAGCGGGTGCAAGAAAAGGTGGTTTTGGGGTAAATGTAGACCACGGTCAAGCTCTTGCAAATCGTCTTTCAGAACATTTCACTTCTGTTTCAAAAGCATCCAATCTTGATGAAAATGACTTTGTATGCCGCTTTCTGGTAGTTGATGACATTTGGATTCCGCTTGCAGAATCCATGATGATCGAGCGATTTAAGCCGCTATGGAACAGATGTATAGATGGCTTTGGAAACCACGACCCCGGCAGTGGACGTTATCAGCAGCAACGTTCACCGTGGGATTGTATTCATCCCGGTCGTGAATGGGCCGAAAAACTCAAGCCGAATGCGATTTCAAGAGAAGATTGGTTATTGCGTGTTGAGAATTATCTAAGTACATATCAGGCTCCGTAAAAAGAGATAGCCGCCTGTGTTTTGGCACATGGCGGCTATCTCTTTTTATACTTTCAGGGATTCAAGGGATGCAAAGAAACGAAGATATTGCTTTGGCGAAAGGCGTTCAATCGCTACCCGTGCATTTATAGCAGCATAAGGATTGGAAATCTGGCAGCGGTCTACTAACAGCTTTAGAGCCATACAAGTTTCAAGTTGATCCGATGTTCCGTATTCTTTTAGAATATGAAGTTCGGTGAGCGACAAAGGAAGGAGCAGTTTTGCATTCAAAATTTTCGCTGTTTTATTTCTCACTTCCGATAATTGAATTTCATAATAAAGCCCGCTATTGTCAGTAGCATACATTGAAAAGTGTTTTTCTGCATCTGACTTGCGAATGTAATTGTATTCTTCATCTGGATAGTCATCAAGCCGCATAAACCGTACAATATATAATGGGATTGCTTCTGACGATTTCATAAAGAACCTCCTAGCTGATTATTTGTAAACAAACTCGTTATAAACAATTTCTTCGGCCCGGTTGCGAATATTGTTCATCCGGCGCACCCATTCCAGTTGATCGGCGGCTTTCAGGGCTTCGGTCACGCCCTCGGCTTCCTGCATTTGCCGGATGGTCAGCGCAAGCTGTTCCTCGGTCTGCTTGTCCAGCTTGGCAAGGTAGCCGCCCAGTTCGCCGGACAGGAGCAGTTGGTTGTACCGGATGGGATGTTGCTCCTTCAGATACATCTTATGTAAGCGGCCCCACCGCCCGGTGGGGTGCTCTGCCGGGGCTGCTACGGTCAGGTTCGGCAGATAGTGGTCGTTGACAAGGGTGTAATCCAGACCATTGGCACTATCATGGATGTGTTTTTTCAAATCAATCATAGCCATTCTCCTTTTGTTTCGGCGGGTAGATTCTCTGGTAGGATGGTGCCAGCTTTTTTCATTTCTTTAAGGCGTTTTCGATACTTTGCCATATACTTTCGGCTGGCTATCCGATGCTTCTCTAGCTTTTCTTCACGGATTTTTTGAGTCGCAAGTTCTTCTTCGGATAAAATCATAGGCTCCTCTGGCACATCAAACTTTCCGATATAGTTCAGATAAACTTCAACTTGAACTGCTCGCGTTCCATTCAACTCAAATGGACGATGGACAATGATTTTTGAAACAAATTCGTTTACCATTGCTGGGGTCAGTTCTGAAAAGTCGGTATATTTCTTTGCCAATTCAATAAAGTGGTTCGTGTTGTCCGCTTGCTTTTCAGCACTATCTAACTGTTGCTGACAGTCTTTTTGTTCTTCTTCCAGTTCATTTTTTTCTTTTTCATATCCTTCCAGAAGATTTTCCAGCATTTTGTCTGAAAGCCGCCCTGCAATATTATCCTCGTAAATTTTACGAATTAAGGCATCAATGTCTTTTGTACGATGCTCGGCCTTGGTAATCCGGCTGCGCAGTTCTTGTAAATGGCTTTGATTTTGCGATTCTAAAATCTGATTGTACAGTTCCAGAAATTCTTCCGGATTGCTTTGGACGTAAGAACACGTTTTGCGGATACATTCGAGAACGATGCTTCTTAAAGCTGAAGTTCTGATATGATGACCGGAACAAGCAGCTTTATACGTTTGACGAGTGAGAATGTGTTTTGAACAGGCATAGCAATCTTCAGGTTTAGAATAACTTTCCCTGCGTTCACCTTTTGATGTGTAGTAAACACGCACCCGGCCATTCTTTCGACGATGGTTGTACATTAAAGAACCGCACTCACCACAGAAAACCTTGCCCGTAAGGGGATTGGCTTCACCTAGTGAATCTGTACGGCGGGTATGCTTGCGCAGGTTTTGGACGATGCTCCATGTCTCTTTATCAATGATAGGTTCTTGAGTGCCTTCAAAAATCACCCAATCAGATTTATCCGCCTTTTTGATTTTCTTGTCTTTATAGGAATTTTTATAGGTGCGAAAGTTCACGGTGCAGCCAGTATATTCAGGTCTTTCCAGTATTGTGGCAACGGTGTGCCCTCGCCAAGTATAGGGATTACTATAATCGCAATCAGACTGATGATTTCCCAAACCTCTTTTGGCAAGGTAATAAGATGGCCGCTCAACTTTTCTTTCTGCAAGGCAGCGGGCGATTTCATAAGGGCCTTTTCCGTCCACACACATCTGAAAGATTTCGCGGACAACGGAAGCGGCTTCTTCGTCTATAACCCACTTGTCTGGATTCTCCGGGTCTTTTTTGTACCCATAACAAGCGCAGTTGCTTGTATGCGCGCTTCCTGACATTCCTCTTGCCTTTAAGACGGACTTGATTTTTTTACTGGTATCCCGGACGTACCATTCGTTCATAATGTTCAGGAACGGCGCAAATTCGCTGCTCTGCTGATCGTTGCTGTCAATGCCGTTCCCAATGGCGATAAAATGAACTTCCTTTTCTCGAAAGAGAATGTCTGTGAAAAAGCCAACTTGAAGGTGGTCGCGTCCGACACGGCTAAGGTCTTTTACAATGACAGTCGTGATTTCTTCGGCCTTTACCCCTGCAACGAGTTCGTTCCACGCAGGACGGTCAAAGGAAGCACCAGACCAACCATCGTCCGTATAATGCCGCAGATTCACAAAGCCATGTTCTTTGGCGTAGGCTTCCAGCATTTGCTTCTGATGGACGATGCTGTTGCTGTCGCCATCTCCATCATCGTCACGAGAAAGGCGTTCATATAACGCTGTAATGCCAATTTCTTTGACTTTTTTCTTTTTCATGGGTCGTTTCTCACCTCCAATTCTGCATATCAACTACCCACGATGATAACATATCACATCGGTAAAATGCTTCGGCGAGGTCGTTTGGCCCTCTTTCAGTTCGGCACCGGCAACGCTGCACTGGCTCTGCTCCTGCACATCAGGCAGAGCAGCCACTTCTTTCTGCTTGCCCAACAGTTCGCCCAGCATTTTCCGTTCCATGGCTTCCCATCCCTCGGACAGCACAACTTTGCCTTTTGCGGTAAATTTTTCGCCTGCGCAGATGGTAGGCAAGGTGGTTTCTGCATAGCAGTAAGGTTCACCCACGGCGCAGAGCAGCCGTGCGGCAATCAGCCGCAAGACATTCCGCTCCCCGGCAGGGAGGGCGGCAAGGTCTGCTTTTGCCATGCTTTTCGTAGGCAGCAGCGCATGGTGGTCGGTGACTTTGCTGCCATCGATGACCTGCTGCACATGGATGGGAATCGGCTCCTCCACGGCAAACGCCCTGCCCGTGTCCGTCACCAGCCCCGGAAGGGATGCCGCCATATCCTCCGTCAAAAAGCGGCTGTCCGTGCGGGGGTAGGTGATGAGCCGTTTTTCGTAAAGACTTTGGGCATAATCCAAGGTCTGCTGCGCTGTAAATCCCAACAGACGGTTTGCATCCCGCTGCAATGCGGTAAGGTCATAGAGCTGCGGCGGGCTTTCGGATTTCTCCTTGCGTTCCATCTTCTGTACCGTGACACGCCCCTCCTTTCGGCATTTGGAAAGCAGCAGTTCGGCATCCGCTTTCTGGGCAAACCGCTTGCTGGATGCGGTGCCGCCGTCCGCAAGGGTCAGGGCAACCGTGTAGAATTTCTCCGGCACAAAGGCGGCAATGGCAGCTTCCCGCACCACCGTCATGGCAAGCACCGGGGTCATAACACGCCCCACCGCCAGCGGTTGACCGTACAGACACGAAAAAAGCCGGGACGCATTGATGCCGACCATCCAGTCGGCGCGTTCCCGGCAGAGTGCTGCATTGTACAGCGCATCATATTCAGTTGACGGTTTGAGATGGGCAAACCCTTCCCGGATGGCGTTTTCCTCCATGCTGGACAGCCACAAGCGGGAGAAAGGCTTTTTGCAGCCCGCTTGCTGATACACCAAGCGGAAGATCAGTTCTCCCTCACGCCCTGCGTCGCAACTGTTCACAATGCTGTCTACATCCGGGCGGTGCATGAGTTTTTGCAGGATGCCAAACTGCTTTTTGGTGGATGCAGACACAAGGTACTGCCACTTTTCCGGCAGAATGGGCAAATCTGTGATGCTCCACTTGACGTATCTGGCATCGTAGACATTGGGCGGGGCAAGCTCCACCAGATGACCAACGCACCAGCTTACCAGATAGCCGTTGCCCTCCAGATAACCGTCTTTGCGGTTGGTGGCACCGAGGACTTTGGCGTAAGCTGCCCCGACCGAGGGTTTCTCTGCGACTACTAAGAGATAAGACAATAGGAATCATTCCCTTCTAATGGTATTTTGTCATAATCAACAATTAAAAAAAACTATTTTGGGGGTTCTGTGTATTTAAATTTCTGAGAGACTAATGATATACTATATAGGAGTCTTTTATAAGGAGTTGATAATCATGGGAAGCACATTATTGCGTTTTTCTGACATTGATTGGGGCGAGGATGAGGCTAAAAATGATTACTCACTGGAAAGATATTTTGTTGAATTTCCGGGCTTCAACAATGTGTTGACTGGGAAAAAGAGGTTTATTGTTGGCCGAAAAGGAACAGGAAAGACTGCCATTCTTCAAAAAATAAGGTTACAAGATGCTAAAAATCCAACAATCTTTAGCGTGGATATCGCTCTTCGCGATTTCCCTTTAAATGATTTTAGATCTTTAGGAGATCGAAGTCTTCAAGATAAATCAAAATATGTGGCCGCATGGAAGTTCATCCTGCTAACAGAATTAGCTGGAATGATTATAAAAGATGAATCAATTGAACGCACTCCATATACTGATGCACTTCGTGATTTTATGAATCGAAATTTCCCGAATGGTATTTCTGTAACAAACACAATTGAAAGACTTCGGAAAAATGAAAACAAAATTGCTCTAGCAGTTTCAATATTATCGGGAAATCTTAGCAGTAGTCAAAGCGAACAGGAAGTTGCGCAAGTACACTATAATAAAGCGGTTAAGACATTAGAAGAAATACTGAAGGGAATTGTTAGCGATTCAACTTACTATGAATTGATTGATGAGCTTGATGAAGGCTATAATTCTGATAGTAGCAACCTAAATTCTGTTATTCTTGCATTACTTCGAGCATCGGATGAGGTATACCACAGCTTTAAGTCATCAGGCATTCGTTTCATTCCTATCACAGCGTTACGGTCCGACATTTTTGATAATTTGGAAGACAACGATTTAAACAAATTAGATGATTATGTCCTTAGACTGAATTGGACAACGGATGAAAACAGCGCATGGTCGCTCAAACAAATTGCTGAGCGACGCATTGCAGCAACATTAGAGAAAAGTACTACATCACAAAATAGTGGTGACTATTGGTCACTAGTTGCAGACAATGCTTCGACAGAAAAGGGGCTATGGCAATATCTATGTATTTTGACATTTAGCCGTCCGAGAGACATAATAAAGATTTTGAAATATTGTTCGGAAGAGGTGTCGTCTCAAAGATTGACATTGACCGATGTTCAACGAGCAGAAGAACGCTATTCGGATTGGTTTTACAGAGAATTCAGAGATGAAGTTCAAAGCTTTATGCCTTGTTGGAAAGGCGCACTAAATTGTATTTCGGAAATTGCAAGGGGAAAGGAGAAAGTAGCTATTTTAATTGAACGTCTTAAAGGAAACAATGAAGTTTCTAAATGGTGCTCCGATAATGGAAAAGAACCTTTGGACGTTATTAAAATCTTATTTAATTACAGTGTTATAGGTTGTATTAATGAAAGTGGCCGTTGGATTTTTAAATATAAGGATGATTACTTTGAATATATGGCATCCTATCCATATTACTGCGTCCATTATGGATTTTGCCGCAAGTTACGGATCAACAAACGCTATAATCAGGAAATTATTGAGGCTTATAGAAGCTATAAGTGATACTATGTAAGGCGGCAAACGCCGCCAGTAAAATTATTCTGCGTTGTCCTCCTCACTGGTCCCCTCAGGCTCATCCTCAGTGGGAATCTCAAAATCGCCCTTGTCCTCGGTGTAGTTTGCATCGGGGTCGAGGGCTTCTTTTTCGGCCTGCTTTTTCTGCTTCTGCTTTGTGAAAGCATAGAAGCCGCCGCCTGCCGCCAGCGCAATCAGCACGACTACGCCCAGAAAGCCGGATGCGATCTTTGTGACCTTGTTTTCCTTGGGCTGTTCCTCGCCGGATGCCGCCGCTTCTTCTGCGGCTTTCTTGGCTTCTTCCTCGGCTTTCAGCCTGTCCTGTTCCGCCTGCGCCGCCGCTTCCTTTTCAGCGGTATAGGCATCCGCATCTTCTTCCTCCATCAGAGCCAGAAGGTCGCTCTCATCCACGAGGTTCATAAAGTGGACGGTCTGCTGCCCCTTAGCGTTGCGGTCGATGACCAGATAGAAGGTGCTGCCGGACTTCGACACCAGCGTAATGAACTGCTGTCCAGAGCCGTCCGAGTAAGAGGTGTGATAGTCGTCCACCAGCGTCAGGTTACCCTCCGGGGTCAGGGCACCAGAGGTTTCGTCCGTGACGGTGACAATATCCTCCACCACCTCCGGCAGAACCGGCTGCTCCACCGGGGCGGCTTCGCCCTCGAAGGCAAAGGCGGGAGCTGCCATGCCAGCGCACAGTGCCGCCGATACCAGCAGTGCGCCCAGTTTCTTAATCTTCATCTGCATCCTCCTTCTCGAAAGTGGCACCCACGGCAGACAGCGCAGCCGGGTTCGGGGTGGTGGTAGCCGACTGCCGCAGCAGGGCAGCAAGCTGTTCCGGCGTGACCTTTGCAGTCCGCACCATCTCGTTGACCTCGGCGGAATCCTCCTCCTGAATGCGCCGCTCCAAAATCTCGATGCGGTTGTTCAGCTTGATGCGGCGTTCCTTCTCTTTTGCCAGCATCGCCCGCAGCTTATCCGATTTTTCGCTCATAGTAACTCCTCCAATCATTTTGAAAGCCGTCCGAATCCGGCGAGATGCTTCTCCCAGTAGGACGAGTGAATGTTTGCGTACTTGATGGGGTCTCCGGCACTGACCATCATGCCGTTGCCGAGATAGATTCCAGTATGGCTCATGCCGGGGGTGTCGTAGGTGCCCTTAAAAAAGACCAGATCACCGGGCTTTGCTTCCGCTTCGGAAATGTGCTGGCTTTTCTGCCATAATCCGTTTGCCGTCGTGCGCCCTACATCGTAGCCGTTCTGGTTGTACACCCAGCAGACGTAGCCGGAGCAATCGAACCCAGTTTCCGGGGCAGAGCCGCCCCAGACATAGGGCGTGCCGACATATTTCTTTGCTTCGGCGTAGATTTTGGAAAATTCTTCGTCCGTCAGGGCTTCTGCCGGAACCTGATAGTCGATGCCCGGTGCGCCGGAGCCATCGGAGCCACCGGGCGGCAAGCCACCATTAAAAAGGTAGGGTCTGCCGCCCAAGGTGTCTTGAAAGATCTCGTACCGTTTCCATTGGTCGTTGTTCAGTTCCTCCCGGATGACCACCTCCAAGCCACGGTTCACCAGCTTGGTGTGGAAGATGCGGTACTCGTAGGGAACCTGCGTGGGAACCGGGATGCCTGCCGGAGTCATGACCCAGACCGTCATATACCGGGTCTGCACCTCTACCCATGTGGTGAGCTTGTACTGCTTTTTGAAGGTCTCCTTCAGTTTGCCCTGCACCTCCGACCGGGTGTAATCGTCATACAAGGTGGTCAGGAACGATGTGAGCTGCCACGGGTCATGCTCGATGGCATCCAGATGGTACTGGTACTCGTTGTAGCCGGGATGGTCGGTGGGGGTGCGCTTGATTTTTTTGTCCAGTTCCTTTTCCAGCTTCTTATAGTCCTGCTCTGCGCCCCGGATGTCCCTGTCCTCGGCGGAGTACATGGTCTGCCCGGACACCTGTGTGCCGCCCGAAAAGAGGATGCCGCAGGAGGAAAATCCAGACATGACCATCAGAATGAGCAAAACAAAAACGCCCACGATCACCAGAACGTGCGCGTTGCCTTTGGCGGCATTCATCAGCCCCTTTACGGCGGTGCTGACAGTGGTTTTACCTTTCTCCACTGCCTGTTCCACGCCGGACCGGGCAGCAGATGCACCGTTGGATGCCGCCTTGCCGCCTGCGGTCTGTGCCGCTGTGCCCGACCGGGCGGCGGCATAGTAGCTTTTGTGGATTTCCTGACGCTGTTTCCAGCGTGAAAGCCAGTTGGAGCCACCCTCGCCGGTGCCGGATGTTCCTGCATCTTGTGGCGCAGTCGGCTCCGATGCAGAAGATTTTGCAGTTTTGGTGCCTTTCTTGCCCTGCATCTTGGCTTTCTTTTTCAGCTTTCGGGCATAGCGGCTCTTGGAAATATCCCGGACATTTCCTACCGCCTTTTCACCCTCGCTCAACGCCTGCGTGCCCACATTATCATCCTCATACGGGTCAACTTCCCGATGCACCGCAGACCGGGCGGCATGGGCGGCGTACATCTCCCGCTTCTGCGCCTTGCTCAACCGGCTCAACTCGTCCGGGGTCAGTTCCGCCTTGCCAAACCGCAGATGCTGTGCCTTTTCCGCAGCTTTATCTGCATCGGTTTTCAGCTTTTTCTTTTTAGGCACCGTCTGCTCTGCCTTGGCTTTTTTCGGGGGAGAACGGGTCTTTTTTGCGGACGTTTCCTCTTTGATGTTCAGCTTCGGCTCACTCATTTCTGTGCGCCCTTCGAAATTTCACCCAATTTGGTGGTCATGATCCGATAGAGTTCCAAATCGGTGGGGAATCGGTCAACGAAGGGCAGAATGACATTGCCGAAAAAAAGCAACCCCTCACCCTCGCCGGAGTGGGTCACATAGGAAAGCTGATGGGGCGAAATGTTAAGCTGCTTTGCGAGAATTTGCCGGTCGCCTGCCGCCTGATTCAGCATGATGATCATGTCCGAATTTTCAAAAATATTCTCGACCTCACGCGAAGAAAGGAGGTCTTTGACGTTCTGCGTTAATCCTGTTGGGATGCCGCCCCACTTGCGGAAACGCTTCCAGATCTCGACGGAATAAGCGGCGGTCTGCTCTTCTTTTAAGAGGAGGTGCATCTCATCCATATAATACCGGGTGGACTTGCCGCTGCTGCGGTTTGCGGTGACACGCCCCCACACCTGATCCTGCACAATGAGCATACCGAGTTTCTTCATCTGTTTGCCCAATTCCTTGATATCATAGCAGACGATGCGGTTGTTGACGTTTACATTGGTGCGGTGGTTGAACAGGTTCAGGGAGCCTTTCACATAGATTTCCAGAGCCGTAGCAACATGGTGGGCTTCTTTCTCGTCCTGTTGGAGCAGGGCGTTGTACAAGTCCTCAAGGATAGGCATATTCTCCGGGCAGGGGTCTGCAAAATATTTGCGGTAAATCAGATGCACACAGCGGTCAATGACCGTTTTCTCCACCGGCAGCAGACCTTCCTTGCCGCCAACCACCAGTTCGCACAGAGAAAGAATAAAGTCAGCTTTCAGGGAAAGCGGGTTGTCCTCCTCGGAGTAGTTGGCGTTGATATCCATGGGGTTAATGAACTGGGTGCTGTTTGGCGAGATTTTAATGACCTGACCTTTCAGCCGGTTCACCAGCGGAGAGTATTCGCCTTCGGGGTCGTTGATGATAATATCATCGTCCGTCACCAGAAACGCATTGGCAATTTCACGCTTTGCCGAGAAACTTTTGCCGGAGCCGGGAGTACCCAGAATCAAGCCATTCGGGTTTTTCAGTTTCTTCCTGTCAGCCATAATCAGGTTGTTAGACAAGGCATTCAGACCGTAGTAAATGGATTCTCCACCCATAAATAATTCCTGTGTCGTGAACGGAACAAAAATCGCTGTTGAAGTTGTCGTTAATGCTCTTTTAATAGGAATCCAGTTTTTTCCAAGTGGCAGACTGCTCATAAGTCCCGGTTCCTGCTGATAATCAAGCCTCTTTAATGCACAATTATATTTCTGTGCAATACCTGCGGTCTGAAATACCACATTTTCCAGTTCCTGTTTATTTTTTGCAGTATTTAAAAACACCACCGTCACAAGAAACATTCTCTCATTCCTGGATTGCAAATCTTCCAGAAGCCTCTTTGCTTCCCCTCCGTAAGTATTCAAATCAGACGGGATAATATCCATATCATATCCGGAACGAACTGCTTTTTTCTGCTCCTCAATTTTCATCCTGTTAATATCTGTAACCTTTGCTTTTACCAACTTAATCGCTTTCATCTGGTCGATGGACTGGATGTGAAGATTCACAAGCAGATTGCAGTCCATTTCCAGAAATTCCGCAAGCATTTTATCAGTCAGCTCCGGTGCCAAAATCTGCAGGTAGGATACTGCCCCGATAGTATCTCCCATCTGAAAATCTTTTCCGTTCTTAAACACAAAACTGGATGGTGCGATATAGTCCTTGGTATTCAGTCCGGTACGCAGCACATCGTCATAGCTGAACCGAAACGGAACTTTATTGTCCTGGTTGAACGTTTCATACATAATCTGCAAACGCTCCACGCCATTCAACGGATAAGCAGACACCCCTAATACCTTAAAGTTATTGAGAATATCCGTTTCGATACGCTCCAGTTTCGGTTTTGCTTCCCGGATATTGTCTGCTTCGATTCCAAATGTAAGATACTTTGTTCTGACAAGACCATTATTTCCCTTTGCCAACTGGTTTCTGAGCATCTGAGCAAACTCCATACGCAGATCATCAAAACTGTCATTCTGCTTCTTAATGCGAATCACATCTTCATATTCTGCCATATTGCTGTGATGATTGATAAAGGACAACTGGAAATGAATCGTACTGTCAAAATAGTTCAGAAAATCACACCAGTTTTCAAAGATCGCATTTTTATCCTCATTCTGAGCTAACTGGTAGTTGATGTCATAAAAACGGATGGTCTTGGAATAATAACCATCTTCCACACGACAGATACCGTCTTTTCCCATTTCTCTGTATGGAATAGACTGTTGTGCGGTAATCTTCTTTTCCTTATTTCCACCACTCGTATTCCTGTTTACTTTTTTTACAGCACCCTTTTTCCCATTGGATTTTACAGAAGATGACACTGCTGGTTTCGTCTTCTTTTTATATTTATTCTCTTTTTTCGCCTGTTTCTTTGCTGCTTTTTCTTCACGAGCTGCCAGCTTTGCCTCCTGCTTTGCACGTTTTTTATCTTCTTTTTCATGTGCCTTATGAAGTTTTGCTTCATACTTCTGTGCTTTTTCCCAGGCTCGCTGCTCTCGTCTGCTTAATTTACGTCTTGGTCTGCGGATACCCCGATGTCGCTCCAGTGCTTCATACCCTGTAACCATAGGTACTCCCTTCAAACGCTGTCTGTCCTTGACAAAATCTTCTGCTTCATCCATGGCAAACACTGGTAAACCATCAGCAGAATCTGCTTCATCTAACCACCAGTCCTCTGGATAAGAAGCATCTTTGGCATGTTCTGGCAGCAATTTATCATTTTCTCTTCTTTCCACGAACTGTACCTCCCTTCGATTTTGTTATAATTTTTCTTTTCTCATACATATTTTCCACCTCATACTTTCGCAACGGAGGACGGATAAATTTTACTGTAATCATATTTTTCAGGACTTTTTCTAAAGGAAGTCCGTCTTTCTCATACATGGCAAACAAAAAAGCCGGAAGCATCAACAAACACATTCCGGTTGCCGCATTACTTGAACCAATCAATCCTCTTGCCAGGAAATAAAATGGAAGCCCTACTGCCGCTGCAATGCCAAGACAGATAAGCTGACGTTTTGTGAGGTTCAGAATAATCTTATTTTTAACTTTCGTCAGATCTTTGGGTACTGATACAAAAGCCATTTTCTATCATCTCCTTTTTTATATTTAATGTGTTTTAAACACACTCTTTGAGAAATTGGCTGTTTTCATAAGGCTGAAGCAAAGTACAACCGTATAAGCCATTACACTGAGCAATGCTGTATGCACGTTATCTGATACCTGTATATTAGCAACCAGTACGGAATAAATGCCCACACACACCATGATAAAAAATCCCTGGAATGCCAATGCGAACAATCCTCTTAAGTAATTGCTGCCAATCTGTCCCCATTCCCGATTGCTCATTGTTGCAAACGGAATTGCACCGATTGACGAATACAAGTAAATCTCAATCATACGTCCATAAAGAATGACCGTTATAAAAACGGAAATAACCTTTAAACACAGGCTTGCCAGAAGTGTTTCCAGTGCCAGTATGACTAGTTCCCCTACTTCCATTGATTCCATTGCCGTTTCCATTGAAGTGACCACCGAATCAATATTAATTGCTGTCTGATGATTGATCACTCCTGATGCCCGGTTCACTACATTCTGTCCCACATCAAAAATTGCCATGGTAATTGTGAATGCATTACTTACGAACCAGACTGCAACCCACATTTTAAAAAAATATTTGAAGAACATCCATGTATCAATGTCATGCATGTTGTTCTTCTCTGTGAGCATGGAAATCAGCTCATAACACAGCACAAAGGTTATAATCATCCCGGCAATCGGCACGATCACAGAATCTGACAGATTCTGAATCAGACTAAATATACTGCCATTCCATCCCTGGGGCGTTTGCCCAACCTGACTTGCAATATCACCGGTTTTTTCATTTACATCGGTAAACATGTTCGTCAGGTTTGAGCTGACCATGCCTGTAAGGAGGTTACGCATCCATTCTTCTATGGACTCAAAAATCTTATCCATGCGTGTTCTCCTTTCTTACTGCCCCGGCTAAAATAAATTCGCCAGTAATGGTACAAGCTGTGTACCGATTAAAACGACACCTCCACCTGCCATAAGCTGCTTGATTCCCTGTGACTTCGCACCCGGATTATCATTACCATAACCTTCCAGAAGATTGATAACTCCCCAAACTGCAAGTCCCGCT
>OGII01001346.1_pt1 | contig 17623 bp, 14 predicted proteins | sample 1571701 | NCBI WGS metagenome assembly OGII01 (sample SAMEA2581950, study PRJEB24529) | metagenome | biome: Human gut stool | place: China | collected 2011
CGGGCTTCGATCATGGCATCTACATGCTCTTTGATGAAAGCGGTGCGGTCGGCAATCTCTTCGATGAGTTCCAGGTTCTTGGCAGACAGTTTTGCAGCTTTATCGCCGGGGAACAGGTCTTTCATCTTGTAAACGTTGTCGATGAGATCCGTCTGATATTGCGTTGCCACAGGGATGATGTGGTTCATCGCCAAATCACCCAATACACGGGCCTCAATTTGGATTTTTTTAGTGTATGTTTCCCATTTCACTTCGTTGCGGGCTTCCAGTTCTTTCTGAGTCAGGACACCGGTACCTTCGAACCTGCGGATACTTTCCGGTTTCAGATAGCTGTCGAAGATGAGAGGTACGCTGGTTTCGCAATCCAGGCCGCGTTTCTTGGCCTCTTCTTTCCATTCGTCACTATAGCCATTGCCATCGAAGTGAATGGGTTTGCAGATCTTGATGTATTTGCGGATGACCTCAAGGATAGCCGAAATCTTCGGTTCGCCCTTCTCGATGAGTTCGTCCACATCTTTTTTGAATTCTACCAGTTGCTCGGCTACGGCAGCGTTCAGGGCAATCATGGCGCAGGCACAGTTTGCTTCCGAACCTACGGCGCGGAACTCAAAACGGTTGCCGGTGAAGGCGAACGGGCTGGTGCGGTTACGGTCGGTATTGTCAATCAGTAATTCCGGAATCTGCGGAATATCCAGTTTCATACCTTGCTTGCCGCTAAGGCTTACGAGATCATCTTTTGTACTCTCTTCAATGTGCTCCAATACTTGTGATAACTGTTTGCCGAGGAAGCTGGAAATGATTGCGGGAGGTGCTTCGTTGGCGCCCAGACGGTGTGCGTTGGTGGCACTGGAGATAGCTGCCTTTAACAATCCATTGTGCTTGTAGACTGCCATCAGGGTATTCACTACGAAGGTGATGAAACGCAGGTTTTCTTCAGAAGTTTTTCCCGGAGCCATCAATAAAGTACCGGTGCTGGTTCCAAGTGACCAGTTGTTGTGCTTACCTGAACCGTTGATTCCATCAAATGGTTTTTCATGAAGTAAGCAAATTAAACCATGCTGTCTTGCTGTTTTCTTTAAAATATCCATTACTAAAAGGTTGTTATCTAAAGCAACATTTGAAATTGAAAAGATTGGGGCAATTTCAAACTGTCCTGGAGCAACCTCGCAATGTTCTGTTTTTGCTGTGATTCCTAACTTCCATAATTTCGCATCTATGTCTTCCATAAATGCTTTTACTCTTGGAGGAATTGCGCCAAAATACTGGTCGTCCATTTCCTGTCCCTTAGGAGCAGGTGCTCCAAATAATGTACGTCCTGAGTAAATTAAGTCAGGTCTCTTCAAATATTTTTCCTTATCCACAAGGAAGTATTCCTGTTCAGGTCCAACATATGAGTAAATTCTCTTTGTGTTTTCATTTCCAAATAATCTCATAAGTCTTACACCTTGCTTACTTACTGCATGCATTGCCTTAAGAAGGGGTGTCTTTGTGTCAAGTGATTCACCTGTATACGAGCAAAAAGCTGTCGGTATACAAAGTGTATCTTCTTTAATGTAAACAGGAGATGTAATGTCCCATGCTGTATATCCTCTTGCTCCACATGTTTCTCTAAGTCCACCTGAAGGGAATGAAGAAGCATCAGGTTCTCCCATTAATAATTCTTTTCCTGTAAATGTATTTTCAATTTTTCCATCAACTGGTACTGATGCAAATGAATCATGTTTTTCAGCTCCTACTGAAATAACATATGGTTGAAATACATGTGTATAGTGTGTAGCACCTTTTTCCAACGCCCATTCCTTCATTGCCTGTGCAACCACATCTGCTAAATCTTCTGTGATTTCACCGCCTTCGTACATAAGTTTCTTAACTGTTTCGTAATCGCTCTTTGGTAAACGAACTTTCATTACTGCATCGTCAAATACGTTTTCCCCAAAAACTTTTTCAATGTTTACTCCCATAGTTCTGTTCCTTTCCTATACAACAAATTTTTCGTCCGCTATAATAAATATAATTAACAATTTCATCTTAAAGTTTTATAAATGGCATTTATGATAGTAAATACACTAATGAACGTCACTTATAAAAAAATGACAATTCTCCAAACTTCATTTTTGAAGAACGTCCTTGTCCTTAATCTCATTTAGCGGTTGAGCTTTTTTGCTCTGTACGTGTCATAACTTACATCATTTCTTTACAAAAATCAATAGCGTTTATATCAAAATATCTGAAATCACACACATAGATCTTTGAGAAACCATGGGTGAAAAATGGTATCAGAGCATTTCCAAAGCTGTCTTTGAACACCACAAGCACTCTGCCATTATCCACGCCCGTATCTATCTCAGCTATCTCCTGATCCACGTTGAGTATCGCAGAATAGCAGTTCACGCCCTCTGCATAGTCAAAAAACAGCGTAGATTCCACAGGGTTTTTAAACTCCGTATCATAATACTTTACCGTCAGATCATCATTATTGTCAGGCTTATAGTAAATGAACTTGTCAGGATATTTCTGAAGCTCACTGTTGTAATTGCTGTAAGCATACATCGTTCCCACAAAGCCGTCTATCTCCCATTTATCGTAGGTATCAAGGTCCGGAAAATCTATTCCCGACTGATCGGCAAAAACCTGCGCCGCATAATATGCACCCAAAGGCTGCCAGTGATGATCCGTTCTTGAGTAGATATATTCCTTTGTATGCTCAGCCAGAGCGTCATAAACATCGGTGTTGATTATTCCGTTAAGACCTGCGGCAATGTTGTCGATATTGTCTTTCTGATCTGAAACAGCGTCCTTGAGATTGCTCGGCATATAATAAGCCGCCGAAGTCGGGATAGACATATTGTATACGTTCACGCTGTCCCCAAGGTCAGCCTTCCATTTGTTTATGGTGTTCGCATACTTGTCGCCGTTCTCGAACGTGCCATAGTATGCACCCATTGCACGGACGTTTTCGCCCTTGCCGGATACTATAACGTCACCCTCCCACTGACCGTCGTCAAGATTGTCAGGTACGTCAACTACCTTTTCACTTTCCGTTGATTTTTTCGTAGTTGTGCTTGTGTCGGTGGTCTTTGTATCCGCAGTGGTGGTGGTCCTCGAACCTGTAAAAGCCGTTACAGTTGTTGTTTTTGCGATCTTATCCTGATCCAGCTCTTCTTTTTCCACCGTTTTGAAATCGCCCGTTATAACAGTATCGTTGAGCTTTATTCCAAGCATATTCGTGAAATCAGAGCAGAAAGATTTAAGCTTTTCTCTGTTTGGAACAGTGTCGGTAAAATATTCGGTTATTCCGCTTGTGAAGTCACCGTCAAAATATGATGACAGCGAAAACTTCGGAAAAGTCGCAAGGTTTCTGTTTTCTGACTGTATAAAACCGCTTTCACGCTTCATCACAAGCAGTGCCGCAAACACGCCGAAAACAATAAGCAGGCAAACAACAGAATTTATAACATTAAACTCCAGCTCATGAATATTGTTTTTCTTAGCCTTTTCACGTTCCTCACGACGTTTTTTTGCCTTTTCGATGCCTTTTCTGTAAGCTTCCTCTGCCTTAGCGTCGCTTTCTTCTTTTTCCACAGGATCAGGTTTCGGCTCAGATTTAGGTTCAGCCTTTTTTTCAGCTTTCCTGACAGGCTCCTGCTCTTTCTGAACAGGCACTCTGATATTTATTGTCGCCTCTACCCTGCTGGGCTTCTGAGCATTCTCAGGCTTTTTCTCAGGGCTTCTCTTGTCGATTATCTCGACCCTTTTTCCTGCGATAACAGGGCCTTTATCCTGTGCCGCTGCGTCATATTCCCTATAATAGCTGTCAGGTATCTTCAGCACGAAATTCTTCTTATTCGGCAGCTTTTTCACAGTTCCGTCTGCTGAAACTGCCACAGATATCTCTTTTTTAGTGCCGTTTATGTGATTTTTCTCTTTGGAAAATGGGATAATGACCTCATTATCAGAAGCCTTTTCCTCAGCATTTTTCTCCTGAGCTTTTTGTACAGACTGAGAATTTTCAACTTTTTCGGCTTTTTTCTCAACTTTTTTCAATGCTTCTTCATTATCATCATCAGTATTTAGCCATACGCTTTTCTTTGGCTTCAAAACAGGCTCGTCCGTCCAAATGCTGTGGCTGAGAGCCTTGTTTTTTCTGACTATCTTTTCCACTATCTCGTCATGGACAGTGGAGCTTTTCTCCGTTTCGTCAACTTTTGCCATGCTGACAGCTTCAGGCTTTTTCTTTTCCTCGCCTATAGGCTTTCCACCGAAAGTAACGCTGTCAAGATACTCCGTATAGGCTTCTGAAAGAGCCTTTGTATCAGGCAGTTTGAAGTCCTTTTCAAAATCTTTATTATTTGCCATACTCTTTCACCTGCCTAAAATCTGAAATACAAGAACGGATTGTTTGTTGTGTTCACAAGCAGAACGCTTGAGAGAACAAGTATCGCCGCATTGCATAGGATACCTGCTGACTGCATAAAATAGGCTGTACTCTTTGCAGAGAGCGCCTTTTCTTTGATCTTTGGTATAACAGGCATTGTGAAAAGCACCGCCACTGCAAAAAGCCAGATATTGTTCATGAAAAGGTGCTGTGTAACTGTGTCGGTCAGCTTGTTTCCATTTGCTCCAACAAGTGCCTTGAAGAACGTACCAAGTGAGGCGAGGTTCTCAAAATAGAATATTCCGAAGCCTATGAAAATAACAAGCTTTGTATAGATATGTGCAAGGGGAACAGGCATTTTCTTCATGCGCTTTTTGCCTATGAGCATTTCAAAGAATATGAACATTCCATAGTAAAGTCCCCAGAAAACAAAGTTCCAGCTTGCGCCGTGCCAAAGTCCTGTGCAGAACCATACAAGGAAAAGTCCGCCGTATTTTCTTCTTTTGCCGAAGATAGGGAGATAAAGCACATAATCTCTGAAAAATGAGCTAAGGGAGATATGCCACCTCTGCCAGAACTCTGAAATAGTTTTGCAGATAAAAGGATATTTAAAGTTCTCATCAAAGTGGAAGCCGAATATCCTGCCAAGACCGATAGCGATATCTGAATAGCCTGAGAAGTCAAAATAATACCACAGACCCACCAGGATAGCGCCAAGCCATGTGCCTGCCACAGAGAGGGTCTTTATATTTTCATAGCCGTTTGAAGCAGAGCCGAAAAGGGCTGTTACAACTGTGCTGAGATTATTTGCGATAATGACCTTTTTGCCAAGTCCGAGGATTATTCTTGAAAAGCCGTCGGAGATATCCTTGGCGGTGGTCTTTCTTTCGTTTATCTCCTCGCCGATAACGGAGTATCTTACGATAGGTCCTGCAACGAGCTGTGGGAACATGGATACATACAAAAGAAATCTGCCGAAGTTTTTCTGTGGCTTGACCTTGCCCCAATAGCAATCGACGGTATAGGAAATAGTCTGGAACGTATAGAAAGAGATACCGATAGGCAAAACGATATTAGGCACCGGTATGCCTAGGCCGAACCAATTGTTGAGATTTTCCACAAAGAACGCCGTATACTTGAAACCGAACAGCACCCCAAGGTTAAAGACAAGCGACCATGCAAGCGCCGCTTTTGCCTGCCAGCCTTCGGGGTGTTTTTCTATTACACGACCATTTATGTAGTCCACAAGGGAGGAAACTATGAGGATACTCACCCAGACAGGCTCGCCCCATGCGTAAAAGATAAGTGAAAACACCACCAGCACTGCATTTCTTATGGCTGTACTGCGTGTGATAAAATAGCATATCAGGCACACAGGCAGGAAAAAATACAAGAAAAATAGATCTGCAAATACCACAACAAAACTCCTAACAAAAATTGATAAAACAGCCATTGTCGGCTTATTCCGACAAAAGGCGATACACATTTAAGTATATCACTGAACACACTAAAAGTCAATTAAAACAGAAACCTGCGGAAAGTTTTTCGGTTATGCACAAAAAAAGCCGCACAAATTGTACGGCTTAGAATAATATGAAAATTTATTCTTTAAAAATTGAAAGGGCAAGCACAAACGGGACGTCGGATTTCTGCAAAGCAGAAATTGCACCGCTCCCCTGCAATAACATTGATAGTATTTATCAATACTTTATTTTCAGGGTCTTACCAGGTACACTCACACCGTCTGACAGAGTGATAGGGAGCTTTTGCTCCTCAGAGAAGCCGATAGTTTCGCCGTCTTTAAGCTCAACGCCCTCAGAAAGCACATACTCGGAGATAGAAAGCAAAAATCCAAGCAGGTCGTTAGGCTGTTTTGGAGAGTCAACTATCTCCATTTCCTCATATCCAAAAAATCTCATGCCTGATGTGAAAGCGCAAAGACCTGTTTTAGCAAGATACATACCTGTGTAGATAAGAATAGGCATCGGATACTCGCCGTCTTTGATAGTTTCGGCAAAGTTCACATAGAAATTCTTCTCATAAACTGTCGGGTCTTTATAGATACCGATAGCGTTATCGAGCTTGAGCAGAGAGCTTGCCACCTTTGCAAAGAGGATAGCCTGCTCAACAGCGCTTGTTTTGTTCATTACAGCGAGCATAACGTGTGCCTGATGCTTAGCGACCTCGTTTGCGCCCTCTTTCCAGAGAATGTTATACTTTGCCGCATTTTCAGCTTCCTTGTTAGGAACCGGATTAGGCATAAGTGAGCAAGCGACCACCATATCGCCAACCTTGAATACCATAGCGTTGTCTTTTACATCGTCCTGCGGAACGATGTTCCAATCGTCTTTCAGAAACTTTTTAAATCTGAGCCAATCCATGTTAGCGTCTGTGTAGAGAACGAAGCCTGCAAGGACGTTGCCTTCCTTTTTATCGTCCTTGGTTTCCTGAACGTTTTTGTTTTCTTCTGACATTTTGTTACCTCCATAAGATAAAGTCTGTTGAGGTCATTATAGCACACTTAGTGAAAAAATGCAACCGCCTTTGTAAGTGAGGAATGAGGAGTGAGGAATGAGGAATTATGGTATCGCCTGCGGCGATGATTTTTTTTGTAGTGGTGAACAGCGTTCGCCCGTTGATTTAACACTTTTGCGGCATACTGGTGCGACCTTTGGTCGCCCGCTTGTTTTTTTGTCCTTTCTTTATCGCCCTTCCCCTTAATAATTTGTATACCATGTACCTGACAAAAACGCCGTTCCGACTTCTCATCAGAACGGCGTGGTTATTATTCTGTTACCGCTGTTTCCTCAGCCTGCTGTGTTTCAGGCTCGTTAAAAGGCAGCTTCACTGTTATGGTAGTTCCCTTTTCAAGCTCGCTTTCAAGGGATATCTCACCGCTGTGATATGCGACTATGTGCTTTACTATAGAAAGCCCCAAGCCTGTGCCGCCTATCTTCTTGGAACGGCTTTTATCAACTCGGTAAAAACGTTCAAAGATTCGGCTTTGATGTTCGTCGGATATGCCTATGCCTGTGTCGCTGAACACTGCGAAAGCTTTGCCGTCCTCTATGCCGACCGTTACTTTCAGGCTTCCGCCCTCATGATTGTACTTTATGGCGTTGTCCATGAGATTTAAAAACAGTTCTGTGATATAGCTCTGATTGCCGTATATCTGAACAGGTTCGCCCTCAATGGTCATTGTGACCTCTCTATTATCTGCCTTGTGACGGAGTATCTCCTCTACGTCATGGGCGGTTTTCAGCAGGTCTATTTTATCAGACAAAACGTGTTCCTGCTCCTCTATCTGGGAAAGCCTGATAATATCGTTTATAAGATACAAAAGTCTTTCGCTTTCACGATATATCATACCGCCGTATTTCTTCACGTCCTCTTCCTTGGTGAAAATGCCGTTTTCAAGAAGCTCGCCAAAGCCTTTTATGGTGGTAAGCGGAGTTTTAAGCTCGTGAGATACGTTGGCTGAGAAGTCACGGCGTATCTGCTCGCTTTGTATCTCCTCTGTTACGTCAACAAAGAAGATTATGATACCAAAATCAAGGGTATTTTCGCTGTAGACCTTATTTGCAAAGGTACGGTAAAAACGGCTTTTTTCTGTGATGATACCTTTTGCTGCACCGCTTTCCTTGGCTTCTTCAAGCAGACCTATTATCTGCTGATCGTTTGTCATATGGTCTATCTTGGTATGCTCCGTAGGGTCAAAGCTGTTGCCGAGAATTTTCAAGGCGCTCTTATTTACCGAAAGCACTGTCATGTCCTCGTCAAGAAGTATCATGCCCTCAACCATATTTTCAGTGATAAGTGATATTTTTTCTCTCTCTGCCTTTATTTTATTCATGTTCTTATGTATTCGTCCCATAAGAACGTCTGCATTTTTTATGATAGGTTCAAGTTCTTCATAAGGCGTTTCAAACTGACCGATATTCTCGTTCCTCAGGTCAAGCTGTTTTACAAGGGAATTTATCGGCTTTATCATGCTTTCTGAAAGCTTTATGGAGATTATGGTGGTGATAAAGATTATTCCTCCTGCGAACACCACCAGCATTGGTATCACTGCAAGGAACACCCCTGCAAGGTTTTCCTTATCTGTAGAAAATCTCAGCACGCCGCCGTCATATTTTATGGCATAATAATATGTAGTATATCCAAGGGTTTTGGAAAATCTTGTGAATTCGCCCTCGTCATTTGCCATAGCCTCTTTGAACTCTTCACGGTCGGAGTGGTTTTCCATTTTGGCGGGATCTGCTTCAGAGTCATATTTTACATTGCCCTGTGCGTCGATAAAGGTGACACGGACATCATATTCTACTGATCTTTCCAAAATATCAGCCATTTCTGAGGGTTTATTGTTTCCTGCGGCAACGAGCTTTGCAGCGGATTTAAGCTCATTTTTAGTGAAACGCTGATAGGTAGAATATCCAAGAGAGCCTGCTACTAAAAGGAAAAACAGCACTGTACATGAAACAAGTATCGTCATAACTTTATAGAGTTTTTTCTGCATATGCTGTTCCTCCTTATCTGAAAATTTTTATATTTTGTAGCCTATGCCACGGACTGTTTTGATAAGATCCGTACAGCCTGCGGCTTCAAGCTTTTGTCTGAGGGTTTTTATGTGCATATCAACAGTTCTTGTTTCCCCTGCAAACTCATAGCCCCAGACCATTTCCATAAGCTTATCACGGCTCACGGCTATGGACTTATGGCGCATAAGATACATCAAAAGCTCAAATTCCTTATAGGTCAAAACGACCTCCTGACCATTATATGTACAGATACGTCTTGAAGCGTCAAGGGATACGCCCTGTTCTTCTATGACATCGGCTTCGGCATTCTGCTTGCCTGCACGTCTTAAAACGGCTTTTATTCTTGAAAGCAGTTCCATTACGCCGAACGGCTTTGTTATATAGTCGTCTGCGCCCATTTCAAGACCTGACACCTTATCAAGCTCGCTTGATTTTGCGGTGAGCATTATAACAGGGACGTCCTGAGTGTGGCTGTCCTTTTTGAGCTTTGAAAGTATGGAATATCCGTCCTCGTCAGGAAGCATTATGTCAAGAAGCACCAGCGAAGGCTCTTTGTTTCTTATCTCTTCATAAAACGGTTTTGCTTTTGGAAATGCTTTCACCTCATATCCGCCTGATTTAAGCGCGCAGGATATAAGCTCTCTTATTCCGTCATCGTCTTCTACACAATATATAAGTGCCATAGATCTTACCCCTTTTCGTTAAAACTCTTTAGCAGGCAGAGCGTATTTCTCGCTGTAGCGTTTGACCTGTCCGTCAAAGCCCTCGCCTGAATTTTTAAGCATCTGAACATACTCGTGGACGTCAAAGCTTTCGTCGTTTTCCTGTATAAGGCAGACCGCTATATTTGAGCAATGGTCTGAAACCCTTTCCAAATTTGTGAGCAGATCGGAGAACACAAAGCCCATTTCTATGGTACACTCGCCTGTTTGAAGCCTTTTTACATGGCGGTTTTTAAGCTTTGTTCTTATCTTATCCACCACTTCCTCAAGCGGCTCAACTCTTGTGGCAAGCTCCAGATCGTGCTTTTCAAAGGCTTCCATGGCGATATCCAAAACATCTCTTACGGCACTGCACATGACTTTTACTTCGGCTGTTGCCTGTGATGTGAAATTCAAATCCTTCTGCTGTTTTTCCTCGGCAACGGACACCATATTCATGGCGTGGTCGGAGATACGCTCAAAGTCGCCTATAACATGAAGTATAGTTGAAACTGACTGAGAATCCTTTGCAGAAAGATCTCGGCTCGAAAGCTTTACAAGATATGTGCCGAGTCTATCCTCATAGAGGTCGACGGCTGCTTCATTTGCGGCTATCTGCTCTGCCTTTTCCTTATCGTACTTATCGACGCAGATGCTCATTGCCATGTCTATGCTTTCTTTTGCTATCTCGCCCATGCGGTTTGTAAGCTCTCTGCACTTTTCAACTGCAAAAGACGGTGACTGGAGAAATCTTTCGTCAAGAAGCTTGAACTGCTCTTCGATATTGTCCTTATTTCCCTCCCCCTCTTTGTCTTTGACAGTGAGGTAGGCAAGCTTTTCAAGGACTTTGATAAATGGCAGAAGCACGATAGATGTTGACAGGTTGAATATAGTATGCACAATAGCTATCTCCTTTGCGCCCACAACTCCGTCAACGAACGAGAAGCCGATAAAGGCATTGAGCAGATAGAAAACTGTAAGGAAAAGCAGTGTTCCTATTATATTAAAATAGAGGTGGACAACTGCAACACGCTTTGCGTTTTTGCTTGTGCCTATTGATGAAAGCAGTGCTGTTACGCAAGTACCTATATTCTGTCCTAAAATTATAGGAAGCGCTGAACCGAAGGTTATTGCACCTGTGGCTGAGAGAGCCTGAAGGATACCAACGGAAGCAGATGAGGACTGGATGATAGCGGTAAGAAGTGCGCCAGCCAGAACGCCCAGAATAGGGTTTTTGAACCAGAGAAGCACTTCTGCGAACTCAGGAACGTCTTTAAGAGGTGCGACTGCACCGCTCATTGAGTCCATTCCGAACATGAGCACTGCAAAGCCTACGAGTATAGATGCGATATCCTTTTTCTTATCGTTTTTTGAGAACGTCAGCATTGCGACGCCTATTATCGCAAGGACAGGCGAGAACGAGGACGGCTTGAACATATTGATAATAAAGCTGTCGCCGTTAAGTCCTGACAAAGACAATATCCACGCTGTTACGGTAGTCCCAATATTTGCGCCCATTATAACGCCTATGGCGGAATGGAGCTTCATGATGCCTGCGTTTACAAAGCCCACCAGCATTACTGTAGTGGCTGAGGAGGACTGAATGACCGCTGTTACAGAAAGTCCAAGCAACATTGCCTTGATAGGGTTTGAGGTGAGCCTTTCAAATATTTTTTCAAGCTTTCCTCCTGCGAGTTTTTCCAGCCCGTTACCCATTACATTCATTCCGTAAAGGAACATTGCAAGACCGCCTATAAGGGTCAGAACATTAAAAATCGTCATACTGACACTCCCTGATAATAATTTTACACTATTGTTACAATGTTTACAATGAACATTATACAACATAATTGTAAAATAACAAATCAGGCTGAGTAAAATCTGAGTAAAATCGTACAAGAAGAGCAAAAAGGCGGTATTTCCGCCTTTTATAATGATATTTTACATGATTCTTTCTGTTTTATGGACGCCTGTTACGGAGAATACCACCCATTCTGCGATATTTACCGCATGGTCGCCGATACGCTCGAAGTATTTTGCCACCATGAGGGTATCTATGGCTTTTTCGCCGTTTGCTTTATCGGCTGCTATCTCGTCGATTATCTTATCCTTAGTCTTTACAAAAAGCTCGTCTATTTTATCGTCAGAGCTTATGACCTTTCGGGCGAGGTTCTCGTCGTCGTTCACATAGGCGTCGATAGCGTCGTTCACCATTTGTGTGGCGGCTCTTGCCATTTCACTGATATCGCTAAGATCCCATTTCTGCTTTTTCTTTATAAGCCGGATATTCAGATCTGCAATATCTGCTGACTGATCGCCAACACGCTCGATATCGGTTATCATTTTAAGTGCGGCGGACACACGTCTGAGATCCTCGGCAAAAACAGGCTGCTGCTGCAAGAGCAGGTTAAGACAGATCCTCTCTACCTCACGCTCCGCCTCGTTTATCTTGGCGTCAAACTCCACCGTTTCACGGGCAAGCTTTGTATCCTGCTCTTCAAGAGATTTTATTGACATTGCGATTATCTGCTCTGTCATTGCTGCCATAGAAAGCAGCTTTTTGTTAAGCTCGCTGAGCTTATTGTCAAAATTCGCACGCATAGATATTTCTTCCTTTCACCTATATTTCCAAAGCGTTTATCCGAAACGTCCTGTGATATACTCGAGAGTTTTCTGTTCCTTAGGATTGGAGAAGATACGCTGAGTTTCGTCGAACTCGACTATCTCGCCATGGAGGAAAAAGGCTGTTTTATCGGATATACGGGTTGCCTGCTGCATATTATGGGTGACGATAACGATAGTGTAATTCTTTTTAAGCTCTGTGGCAAGCTCCTCTATTTTGATAGTGGAGATAGGGTCAAGGGCTGATGTAGGCTCGTCCATAAGAAGCACCTCCGGCTTTACGGCGAGCGCTCTTGCGATACAGATACGCTGCTGCTGTCCGCCTGACATACCCAGGGCGGACTTTTTAAGTCTGTCCTTTGTTTCGTCCCACACGGAAGCCTGACGGAGAGTTGTTTCAACTATCTCGTCAAGGTCGGCTTTTTTCTTTATGCCGTGAGTTCTTGGGCCGTATGCGATATTATCATATATGGACATCGGGAAGAGGTTTGGTTTCTGGAAAACCATTCCCACACGCTTTCTAAGCTCGGTTATTTCCATATCTTTATAGATATTCTCCCCGTCAAGGGTAAAATCGCCTGTTATCTTACAGCCCTCTACGAGGTCGTTCATACGGTTGAGGGATTTAAGAAGAGTAGATTTTCCGCAGCCTGAAGGGCCTATGAATGCGGTTATCTCCTTTTCGGCTATGGACAAGTTTATATTTTTGAGAGCCTGAAAATCTCCATAAAAGAGATCGCAGTTTTTCACCTGCAATTTTGGCTGTGTCATTTATTAGTTTCCTCCTTTGGAAAGCTTTCTGGCAACAAGGGACGCAAGTCCGTTAAGAAGCAGGACTACTGCCAGCAGGACAACTGCTGTAGCGCTTGCTTCGTTCATATAAAGTCCCTCGTTTGAAAGTGAATACATATGGATAGAAAGGGTACGTCCTGAGTCTGTAAGGCCTGCATACTTGGCGATAGTTCCTGCGGTATAGATAAGGGCGGCTGTTTCGCCGAAAATTCTTCCCATTGCAAGGATAACGCCTGAGAGGATACCGCTTATGGCAGGAGGCAGAACGATAACGAAGATAGTTCTGAGCTTTCCTGCGCCAAGTCCGTAGCTGCCCTCACGGAAGCTGTCGTCTACAGATTTCAGTGCTTCCTCGGTAGAACGGATCATGAGCGGAAGCACCATTATCGCCAATGTGCAAGCGCCCGAGAGCATTGAGAGCTTCCAGTTAAGGGCAAGCACAAAGAACATATTTCCGAAAAGTCCGTAGACTATGGACGGGATACCTGAAAGTGTTTCTGTAGTAAGTCTTATCACTCTGACGAATTTATTGCCTTTCTTTGCATACTCAACAAGATATATTGCGCAGAATATGCCCAGAGGTGCGGCTATTGCCAGGGACACCAGAAGCATTTCAAAGGTGTTCACGATAGCGGGGAGCATCGACACGTTCTCGGTGGTATAGGTCTTAGCGAAAAGGGACGGTTTCAGATAAGGCACGCCCTTTATTACCACATAGCCCACGATGAGAACGAACACGCTTATGGTGAGCACGACTGCTATTTTGGTCAGGATATTGAACACCAATGACATGGGGTGTGTTTTATAGGTTTTCATTCTGTCTGACATTTTTATCACCCTTTATCCTTTCTGTTTGTGACAAGGTTAAAGCAAAGATTCAGAAGAAGAATGAACACGAACAGCACAACGCCTGTTCCGATAAGAGCGTCATAGTGAAGTCCCTCGGCATAGCTCATTTCTATTACGATATTGCCTGTGAGGGTACGGACGCTGTCCAGGAGGGAGTGTGGAATGATAGTGGAGTTTCCTGCTATCATGATGACTGCCATTGTTTCGCCTATTGCTCTGCCCACTGCGAGGATAACGCTTGCCAGTATGCCTGACTTTGCGGCAGGGAAAACGACTGTTGCCACTGCTCTTTCGTGTGTTGCGCCAAGGGCGACTGCGCCCTCATAGTAACTGTCAGGAACGGCTTTAAGTGCGCTCACGCTCATGCCCACGATAGTAGGAAGTATCATGATACCGAGGATAATGGAAACTGTAAGCACGCTGTTTCCTGTTCCGCCGAAAAGGTTTCTTATGATAGGAACTACAACTACCATGCCGAAAAAGCCGTATACAATGGACGGTATGCCTGCAAGAAGATTTATTGGAGGCATGAGCCATTTGAAAAGCTTTTTAGGACAAAACTTTGCCATAAATATCGCTGTTAAAAGTCCGATCGGCACACCGATCATTATTGCTCCTGCGGTGCAGTAGAGAGAGCCGACTATCATAGGGAAGATACCATATGAAGCAGGGACGTTTCTAGGGCTCCAGTCTGTGCCGAAGAGGAAGTTGCCAACGCCTATTTTTGCAATAGCAGGACAGCCTTTAGCGAACATGAAGATACATATTACTATTACTGCCGCAACTGAAACGCAGGCGCAAAGGAAAAACAATGCTTTCATCGCTTTCTCAAGCAGGTGGGAACTTTGTTTTGCTGTTGGCTTCTGAGCGGCTGTATTCGCTGCCACCGCTGTGTTTTCCGTCAACGTAATTATCACCTCTGAAAATTTTTCACTTGTTTTTTGCTCAGACAAAGGGGGCGACAATTTGCTGTGCCGCCCAAAGTTTTGTCTTGTGCAAATCTTTATGGAGAATTAACTTGATAGCTTATTTGCTTTCGTCAGACCATGTTGTCTTTGAGCCTGTATAGATAGCCTTTATCTCGTCCATTGTGATATCGTCAACTGCGTTATCCTTATTTACGATAACTGCGATAGCGTCCTGAGCGATAGTTACAGACTTGATACCCTGTGAAAGCTCGTCGTCTGAGATATCTCTTGAAGCCATACCGATATCAGATGTGCCGTTGATAGCGTCCTTGATACCTGTTGAGGAGTCTGACTGCTGAACATCTACTGTTACGTTTGTGTTTGCCTTCTGATATGCTTCTGCCAGCTTTTCCATAACCGGTGTTACTGAAGATGATCCGCTGACTACTACCTTACCGGAAGCGTTGTTTGAAGCGTAAGCTGCTGCGCTCTTGTCGATCTTTATGTAGCCTGCCTTTTCGATGATATCCTGACCCTCTGAGCTGAGGATATAGTTCTCAAAGTCCTGAGCGGCGTCTGAAAGTCCGTCTTTAACTGCGATATTGAAAGGTCTTACTATTTTATAGTCGCCGCTTTCGATAGTTGCTGTTGAAGGCTCAACGCCCTCTACTTTAAGAGCCTTTACTGTATCGTTCAGTGAGCCGAATGAGATATAGCCGATAGCGTTCTTATCTCCTGACACCTGAGTAAGCACAACGTCTGTTGACTTACAGATAAGGGCGTCTTTCTTTGTATTATCGGTCTTGTTGCCGTTTGAATCCTTCTCCTCGATACCTGTCAGCTCGATGAATGCGCCTCTTGTTCCTGAGCCGTCTTCACGGGAGATAACTGTGATCTTATCTGAGTTTCCTCCGCAGCTTGCGAGCATTGTGGCTGCAAGTGCAACTGATGTAAAGATCGCTGCCAGTTTTGATGTTCTTGTTTTCATGATATAAAACCTCTTTCTTATACTTGCCCTTGGGGCTTTTTGATTTGCACCTTTTCTCTCTGCACCCTGTGTGCAGGTCTTCATGTTATTTCTATTCAGGTGATATACTTATGATACATCAGCATTGTAAAATCAGTAACCGAAGTAAAGTAAAGTCATTGTAAGATGTTTGCAAAGGAGTTTACACACAAAAAAGTGCGTTCTCACAAGGAAAACGCACTTTGTAAAATCGGTGATATTCTATTTAAAATCAGTAGTTCTGTTCAAGAACAACTGAGCCGTCTGCCTTATTATATGCAGCGCTGTAGCCGTGACCGTCTTCTGTAAAGAAGTAATAATACAGGAAGCCTGCATCCTCAGTTCTGTATTCATATGAAGACACCTTGCCATCTATCTGAGCTGTGATAGCGGCGACAGCCTTTGCAGAATCTCCGCTCTCAGCTGATGTAGTTGTTGTAGTTTCGTCAGGCTTTGAGTCTGCTGTAGTTGTGGTAGTTGTTGTAGTTTCTGTATCTGAGGCAGTTGTTGTGGTAGTTGTAGTTGTTTCTGTATCAGGTGCAGAGGTTTCAGTGGCTGGTGTTGAGCTTTCATCAGCCGGCTGTGAGGTAGTGGTATTTGTGTCAGCAGAAACTGCACTGCTCTCGGTATCGACGAACACGCCTCCCTTACTGTCGTCATCAGCGGCAACAGCTGTTTTTGGCTTTGTAGTAGTAGTGGTCTTATTATTTGTTCCGCCAAAGCCGAAGATCTTATAGCCTGCAACTATAGCAAGAATGACCACCACAAGTATACCCACTGTGATAGTGGCAGTAATTGCAAAGAGCTTCTTTCTGGAAGCGTCATCGTTATCCTCTGTATCATCATCGGAATAATCGTTTTCATCGTCAGAATAACCGCCATTATCATAATTATCCTGATAATTCTCAGAGCCGTCATTATTATCATGGCTATCAGCTATTGGTGTGGAGAAAAACTCTGTAGGCTCTTCCGGCTGTTTAGGCACGGTAAAGGCTCTTGTTTTCTCTTCATACTCCTGTGCCTCCTGCTTTGTGAACACTCTTGTTCTGTCGGCATCGTCGGCAGAGGTGAAATTCTGCTCCTCCTGCTTGCTGTCTTCCGTAACAGGTGTGCTTTCGTCTATAAGCAGGTTATGGCAATACTTACAGAGTATTGCTTCTTCGGATATTTCCTTATGGCAAAAAGGACATTCCTTTGTTTTCATTTTTACTTTCCTCCCGAATATTATCTGTTAAATATAATGATAACACAAACCATTTTAAAAATCAACAGGTTTCACCAAAATATCATCAAATTATACCATTCTTTTAAAAAAGGCTCTTTTATGGACATTATTTTTGATGTTTTCGTATGATATCACGGTATAATTTGTTGAAGAGTGACATTTGTATTGCTTTTAAGCAGGATGTAATTGTGCAAGTATACAAAGTGATAAAAAACCTATTGACAAAGCGGGCATTGGGGAGTATAATAATTAAGCTGTCTGATGACGCAGACAAATGCTTCACAGAAACATCTATGAAGCTCAAGGCACACAAAGCTTGGAACTTTTCCGTGGCTGGAGACTTTTCCCCACCGTGTGCAACGTCAACTACGAGGCGTAACTCAGTTTGGTAGAGTGCTTGGTTTGGGACCAAGATGCCGCAGGTTCAAGTCCTGTCGCCTCGACCACTTTATTAAAAAAAATGAAAACAAAATAAAAAGTGCTTGACAAGTGCTTGGAGATATGATATAATAGATATCGTCAGTTCGACAGATCAAGCAATACAAGCTGGTGTAGCTCAGTTGGTAGAGCAGCTGATTTGTAATCAGCAGGTCGGGGGTTCAAGTCC
>OGII01001362.1_pt1 | contig 17528 bp, 16 predicted proteins | sample 1571701 | NCBI WGS metagenome assembly OGII01 (sample SAMEA2581950, study PRJEB24529) | metagenome | biome: Human gut stool | place: China | collected 2011
CCTCCTGTCTGTTCGATAACTCCTCGGTGAAGTTATGTAAGCACGACACGCCGTTGCTGTTCGCACCGTCAGGTGCGAACCATGAGCAGGGTTTGGGGCAGGCACGCCCCAACAAGATCACTTCGGAAATGCAGACGCATTGCAGAAGTGAAGTCCCGGATGGACAGGAAATTTTCAAGAATTGAAAATTTGTGGCCACGGGACGGTTCTTGCCCTCTACCGCTGCGCTCAAAACGCATTTTCAACAAATGTTTCCGAATTGTTAAGACGCAAAAAATAAGTAAAAGGTCTCTGCTCATGTATGAGAGTCACCGTTTGCTCCGAACGAAGTTCCTGCCCCTGTTTGTGCAGCGGCGTTGTCCGGCTCGCTCACGGAAAGTGTGAGGTCGTGGCACGGTATCACGTTCAGACGGCTTATGAAGGATTCAAGGTTCAGTATGAAGAAAGCTAGGCGCAGTGCGGACACTACGTCCGGCTTCTTTCAAGCACAAGTATAACGCTTTGAGGTTGTGCTATCAACAACTGAAAACAAATTTCGGAGAACTGCACAACTACAAAAGGTTCTATTTGTAAAAAAATACCGCCCATGCAGCGCAGCGATGATTTTGTCGGGTGAAACAGCGGCAAAATGAATCGGGTGTGTTGCGGGGCGGTATCGGAACTCCACACAGCGTCTTAAACAAAAGAAAATGCGAGCGACGTCAGTGACGGCACTCGCACAAAAGATTACTCTTTTTAATATCAATGATATTATATGTGAACTAATTCAACTTGTCAACAACTTTTTTCAGAAATTCAAAAGAAGTTGCTATCAATTTGTTTCCTTCTGGACCTTCAAAATAATCTATATGCCTTTGCATTCGACCGTTTACGAATTCAGTGAGTTGCTTTATCCGGCGTTTTTTGACGGAAGGGCTAATAATTTTGTTATAAGCATATAGCAAGCAGACAATTTCAAACATCGGACGGCTTGTCAATTTGCTGCGGCGTTCACCAGCTGAGATATTGTCGAGTGATGCAATAAAGGCCGAGATCTCAGGTGATGGCCTTGTTGTGCTCGTGCGAGACAACGCATTGAGCAAACAGTTATTATGCGCGCAAGCATTGCGCAAACTTTTGACCGGATTCAAAACTCTTTGGGGTAACAGTAGTGTAAACTGTGGATTTCGTTCTGCATAAAAACGGTACATACGCAAAAATTCGCCAAATCCAATCAGTTCTTCCAGAACCCACATTGGACAATCAACGTCATAAATACGTGTTGATAGATACGCCTGCGGACTCTGTGTCGGGAAAACAGAACATACTGCAAAATACTTTTCAATTAGTTCGCCTGTAAAGGAGGCGTCTGTTTTTCGTTCGATAGCTGCCAAAATCTCCGGGTATTGTGCAAGAAAATCACGGACGATTGCATAGCCGTCTTCACTCGGATTTTCTTCTAATTCACGCAGAAGCGAAACTTTGAAGCTCCCTTAGGTAAAAATCCAGTGTAGACAGCTCAGTCAAATATGCAAACTCAAGATGGATGTATTTTCCTGCATTTGGGCCAGCAATATGTTTGGGGTAATTTTTTCGATAAGATGCTGTGCGCAGATAATTGTTTCTCTGTGAAAAACATTCTACGGCCTGTTCTTCTGAAATACCTTTTTCATCATGGAGCATCTGAACAAGTTTTTCCGCAGTCTTTTTCGGTTTTATTTTAGAATTTTCGATTATGCTCACATCCTGTTCAATCGTTCTTTTTCAGTTGCCCCATCAATTCCTGAAAACTTTCCAGAGCACTCTGCAAATTTTCAATAATATCCGCGGCAAGTTCGTCCGGCACAGGGAGATTGTCCAAATCGGCAAGCGACTTGTCCTTCAGCCAGAAAATATCCAGACTGGTTTTATCACGTTCCAGAATTTCATCTACCGTGAATCTGCGCCAGCGGCCTTCTGGATTTTCCTGTGACCATGTTTCTGTGCGTTCGTGGCGGTTTTCCGGATGATAGCATTGAATGAAATCCTGCAAGTCAGCGTCCGTCATGGGATGCTGACGAAGCGTAAAGTGAACATTTGTGCGAAAATCGTAGATCCAGACTTCCTTTGTCTGACGCTCTGGGCTGGCGGGACGCTTATCGAAGAAAATCACATTTGCCTTTACACCCGGCTTGTAAAAAATGCCAGTTGGCAGGCGGAGAATGGTGTGCAAGTCCGTGGTGTCCAATAGCTTTTTACGGATGATCTCGCCTGCACCACCCTCGAATAGAACGTTATCCGGTACAACAACGGCCGCCTTTCCGGTCGGCTTCAGAATCGTATTGATATGCTGGATAAAGTTGAGCTGTTTATTCGAGCTGGTCGTCCAGAAATCCTGCCGGTTGTAGACCAGATCCTCTTCTTCCTGCTCCTCTTCTTCATTGGTGAAGGTGATGGAGGATTTTTTACCGAACGGCGGGTTCGTCAGTACATAGTCTACGCGATAACCCGGGTCAGACAGCAGCGCATCCCCGCGCATGACAGGGACTTTGCCGTACAGGTCACCGATGTTGTGCAGATACAGATTCATCAGGCAGAGTTTGAAGGTTGCAACCACAAGTTCAGTTCCATAGAACGTTTCGTTTTTCAGGAATTCTTTCTCTGTGCGGTCGAGTGCATAGTTCTTTGGGTTAGCCAAGAACGCCTGTGCAGCAAGGAAAAAGCCGCCGCTTCCACAGCAGGGGTCAGCAATCGTCTTTTTCGGTTCCGGGCGAAGACAAGCCACCATTGCTTTGATGAGCGGGCGGGGTGTAAAATACTGCCCTGCACCACTTTTTACGTCCTCGGCGTTCTTTTGCAGCAAACCTTCGTAGATCTCGCCCTTCACATCGGAGGACATGGACACCCAGTTTTCCTTGTCGATCATCTGCACCACGCGGTACAGGATGGAAACATTGCTGATTTTGTTGACGGCCCCTTTGAAGATCTGCCCTAAAATGCCGCCCTCATCGCCCAGCCGCTCCAGTATAGCGCGGTACTGATTTTCCAGCTCTGCGCCCTTGAGCGTGTTCATATCCGACCAAGTGTAACCTTTAGGGATGCCGGTTGCCCGCTTATACGGCGGGCGGGAGTATTCATCGGACATTTTCAGGAAAATCAGGTAGGTAAGCTGTTCAAGATAATCGCCGTAGGATACGCCATCGTCCCGCAGCGGATTGCAAAGTCCCCATACTTTGGAGACAATATTAGAAGATTGTTCACTCATCACTAGACTCCGTTACGGCTTCTTGGCTAAAATCAATATCACCGACTGCAAATTTACTTTTTCCAATAATCTTATCAATAGATTCTTTCATTTCATCCGCAATTTTAATATATTCATCAAAAGTGGGACGTGCCGATTTAATTGCACGATTTAGTGTTTTCTGAAGCCCAATGGCATGGTTCAAAGATGACTTCAACGACGTCAACCCATCTTGACTTTGAGTAATATTATCCTTCATGCTAAAAAGTTGCTTCAAAAAAACAATCAATTCGGATTTGTTGGTTTCAGTTGTTGAATATTTGTTTTCCAGCAATCCTATTGCATTGGTTTCAATATTCTTCCATCCCGAATGAATGTTTTGGTTATGATTCTTTAGCTTTTTGCTAAAATCATTGATGTAATTTGCAGCTTTCTGTACTTCAGTCTTTACAAGAACTGCATTTTTCTGCATTTGCATTTTTTGAGTACAGTCTCTTACGCCGTCAGACATCGCATTCATATCAGAGGTGAGATCTTGAATTTCTTTGGTAAGAAACTCACTTGACTGATATAAATCTGCAAGATAATCAATAAAGCCATTATCTTCATTTTCTTCCTCAGAATCAGTTATTTTATTTGCATTTTCGTCGACTTTATTGGTTGACAAAAAATCTTGGACAGGATTGCTGAAAACAGCTGTATTCATTACAGCGCTTTCAAAACTAGATGTCAAAAAGGAGCGCAGGGAATAAAAACCTGTAAAATAAGTTGTATAATGTTGCGTTCTATACTGTTTCAAATCAAACGGAAGACCATCAAGGTCATCTTGAGTTATCATGATAGTCTTTTTATTCATGGTGTGTGCAATACCTAGTTCATACATGACATTAGAATTCAGCCCAGTTAAATCTGCGAGAATGATATCTGCATCATAAATAGGCTGAATAATATCTTTTAGAATGTTTTGAACGTTTCCTGTATCACCGGCGTTTACAAACTCATACAGATCTTTGAATTCAGTCTTAAGTGTATTATAAAGTTCCAAATGCTCCTCAGTGAACGGTGTTATAACAAAGACCACAGGCTTTTTCTTTTTCGTATCCATTAAATTATCCTCCTTTATATTTTTTCCTCAAACGCCTGTTTCAAAATACTCTGCCGCATTGCATCCGCTTGTGCGAAGGCGGTGTCTATGCCTTGCTCGATATTATTACAAACTGCGATATGGGCAGAAATTTTTTGGGCAATATTTCTTTGCGCTTCTAAATCTTTCGGAATCGGTATTAGTGCATTGCCAACATCCGTTTGATTTATACTTGCTTGATTAACGGCCTGTTTTGCATTTTTTATTAACTCGTGGCGACCAAAAGATGTAGATAGGTAATACATGGCATATTCCAAGTCGATTTGCTGTTTGTCCAGTCTAAAACGCATAATGTTACTTTCGAATATAGTAGGTTCTTCTAAATTTCTTATCAATGCACATTTTCCCAAGTAGGACATTGAGTTGACACGATTAACAACTATGTCTCCGATATGAAGGGCATACTTTTTTATTTCTTCTGCTTCTAAGCGAACCCTTTTATATTCATAATTGGGTACAACTTCTCCATCATAGAAACCGTCTATTCGAAGAATAGGGTTTCCCTCACCATAGAAGGATTTAGATTTGTAGAGACCATTCTGTGGCATTTCTTCCATAACCAATTTCAGCGGCTTATACATTTCTCTTGGTATGTTTGAAAATGCGTCCTTCAACACCGCCTGCCGATACACCGCCAACTGCTCCTTTGTGGTATTGAGCGTATCAACCGCCTTATCAAGCTCTGAGAAAAGCTCGTCGATTCTGGAAACGATTCGGGATTGTTCATCTAATGATGGAATGGACACCTTGATTTTTGAGTAAGACTGAATCCAATATCTTTTGTGTGTACTGTGGTCAAACTGGATTATCTGCAAACGATAGAAGATATACTTGGGCATTACCAAGGCGGTATTGATGTGCAGAATCTTCATTGCCGAAGATTTCACTTTAAATTTGAAATTGACAAATTGAGTTGCAGTTGTGAAGTCATCGAAAATGATAACAGGCAGCTGGTCAAAAATTCCGTATTTTTCGTTCGTTTTTCCAAGGATAAAGGATTTTCCAGCGGTCAAGACCGGTGTAGAATAGGAATCGTTATAATCAGTGGATTTTACAATGTACGCTGTCGGCTGTTCAAATGGCAGTAATTCGCCCAGTTCGTATTCTTTATATTGCACTTTTAGTGGTTTCCTTTCGATGCTTCCTTAGCGCAATCCACCATGAGTTTGTAGGCTTCTTTTTGTTCAGATGTCATGCACTGATTGTTGTCCGCCATTTCCTTAAGTAATTTGCAAGCAGCTTCCATTTCCGCCGAGGACACCGACATTTGACCGTTCATCACCGTTGAAAATAATTTTGCGAAGCTAAATACTTCAAATGGATTCATACAGGCCTCCTTATAATTGCTTTTACTCTTAATGCTCGTGATAAGCAATTCCATTACAATTATAGCAATGATATCGAGTTCCAGTATCGGCCATTTGAATCAATTTCTGCGACTTTGCCCAACAAACAGCACAATAGATAGGTTTTGGATTCGATTTCAAAGTAATAAAAGGCTGAGTATGCCATACAATATCGGATTCTGCAAGTTTTGCTTTTTTAAGATCTGCAATCTCTTCTTTCAGTTTAGAATTCTCGGCTTGCAAATCTAGCGCTTGAGCACTTAAATCCAATAGTTGCCGATACAGTCCAATATTATCTGCTTGCTGTACAACTTTGGCAACATCTTTGATGCCCTCATACAAACCCATTTTTGTCTCTCCTTACGCTACCAATTCCTCATTCATTTCATCCAAAATCTCCTGATACTTTTCTCCGAACACCCGATAGAACCCACCCAAGCCGCCTTTGCTGTCAAACGGCGTATACTCCAAGTCCTCCGGCAGAATGCTCAGTGATGTGATGATATGCTCCTTGATCAGCCGCAGCCATTCCATCTGCTCAGCGGTAAAGTGAACCGCACCGGTGTTGCGGCGGAAAGTCCACTGTTTGAAGTTATAGTTTACCCGGTCGGCAAAGGGCGAAAGGGTATCCGTATAGCCCATCTGAAAACGGATAATAGAAATCAGATCGGTCAGTTGAGCGAGTGTGCCTTTCTTTACCTTGCCAGGCTGCTTGATGGCATAACAATCCCACAGACGCTCGACCGTGATGCCCTTTGCTTTGAGTTTTTGATACAGTTCCGTCAGTTTTTTCAGTACCATCGGACGTTTTTTATACGTTTCATTGTAGATGATGCGCAGGGCAATGATCTCATCTTTATTTTCCTCGATGAAATTCTTAAATGTAGAGATCACCCGGTCTGCCGTTTCCTCCTGATTGGTGTCATAACCGGCAAAGAGTATTTTGTCCAGATTAACGCTGTCGATGATCTGATCATGGCTGCGGCGGACATTTTCAATAAAATCGCGCACTTCCGGCTTCTGGAAAGGTGCAACGGCCTGTTTGATGAGCTCTTTCTGGGTCTGAGCAAGCTGTTCCGGTGCGGGCGTAAGCACGCCGCTTTCTGTTTGCGCTTTGGCATGAATGACATCTTCATCAAAGGCATTCAGCAGATTCTCCGCAACCTGCTCTGCGGTCTGCCCTACGGTTTCTTTGAACTGCTTGTGTTCGCTGCGTTCCATCCTGCGGCTGAGACGAATGACGCGGTTTGCAAGAGAAGTCAAGGTATCCTCATCCCGCGCACCGAGTGCAATGTTCATCATCAGTTCCTTCATGGAAACCGCTGGCTTGCGTTCCAGCGTGCGGGTCTCGGTCTTTTTGGATTTGGTTACACCCACTGCATCCACGATCACAAAGTGATCTTTGTTTTCCGTAGCAGAAGGTGTTACCTTTTGTAAATCATCCTTGCTCAGCGTGCGGGTGCCGCGGCCTTTCATCTGCTCGAAGTAATTGCTGCTGCGCACATCCCGCATGAACAGCAGGCACTCGATGGGCTTGACATCCGTACCGGTCGCGATCATATCCACGGTAACGGCTATACGCGGGTTGTAGTCATTCCGGAACGAGCTGAGAACAGCTTCCGGATTCTGTGCGCTGTAAGTGATCTTTCTGCAAAAATCGTTTCCTTCGCCGAATTCTTCCCGGACGATCTGAACAATATCGTCTGCATGACTGTCTGTTTTGGCAAAAATCAGCGTTTTGGGGACTTCTTTCCGGTAGGGGAACAACGTGGTATGGAGTGCTTCTTTGAAGGTGCGAATCACAGCACGGATCTGGCTTGGATTTACGACATCCTTATCCAACTTGGACTGTGTGTAGAACACATCCTCGTCCATCTGCTCCCAGCGTTTTGCGCGCGTCAGGCGGTTACGCCGCTCGATCAACTGCTTCAGGATGGTTGCACCATTTTTCGTCACATCGGTTTCAATCAGATAAATGTCCTCGCCAACGTTAACGCCGTCCAGAACGGCCTGCTCTCGCGTATATTCGCTGACAAAATTTTCATTGAAGTAGCCGATGGTTCGCTTATCCGGCGTAGCGGTCAAGCCGATGATAAACGCATCAAAATAGGAAAGCACTTGACTCCATACATTATAAATAGAACGATGGCATTCATCTACAATGATACAGTCAAAGAACTCCGGCGGAATTTTGGCATTGTAGACGACCTCTTTTGGTGCTTTGCTTTCGGCGGTGAGATATTCCGCAAAGGGAATCTCTTCTGCCTGTTCGTCCAGTTCTTCCCCTTTTAGAATGGAATACATCCGCTGGATCGTACTGATGCAGACCTGTACATCCCCGGAAATATAAGAGTTTTTTAACCGGCGTACACCATACAATTCCGAAAAGCTGCGAGGATCGTCATTGGGCTTGTATGCCATGAACTCGCGCTCGGCCTGTTCACCAAGGCTGCGGGTATCTACCAGAAACAGGATGCGATTCATTCTGCCGTATTTCAACAGCCGATAGGCGGCAGTAATGGCTGTAAAGGTCTTGCCTGCGCCGGTTGCCATCTGCACAAGAGCGCGCGGCCGATTTTCTGAAAACGAAGTGTCCAGACCATGAATTGCACTGATTTGACATTTGCGGAAGCCCGATTCATCCAGCTGCGGGATACGCTTCAGATTGTTGCGCACAGTGTCCGGTTCAGCAAGCCAGCGTTTCAACGTCTCCGGGCGGTGGAACGAGAATACCTCGCGCGAACGGTATTTAAGATCTGCGTAATCGGTAAAACGCACCAATTCGCCAGTGGCTTCGTAGGCGAACCGAACCTTGTACTCCCGCTTTACCCATTTGAACTGGCTATTTGCATAGCGGCTGGACTGCGTTTCCACGTCTGTCAGCGCTTGACCTTCTTCGTCCTTCTTTGCCTCTACAACACCAACTGGCGCTCCCTCAATGAAAAGTGCATAATCCACCGGACCGGTATTGGTAGGGAACTCGCGCACTGCAACACCGGAAGCAACCGTCAGATTTAGTTGTTTCAGATCCTGAATTGTCCAGCCACTTTGCCGCAATCTGTTATCGATTTGTTCCCGCGCTCTTGCTTCCGGAGTCATAACGATGCACCTGCCTTTGCTATCTTAGAGCAAACTGTTGATACCTCTATTTTATAAGATGCAACACAATATTACAAGTGTTTCCTTTTTATAAATTTCAAGGCGATATACTTCATGAGAATTTTTCAAAGTACTTGAAAATACGTAAAATTCATGGTATAAATTATACGAAACAATTGCTGCTTAGTATCTGTTGCTCAACAATATCTAAATGGGAGGTGCCTGCCATGACCGCCGTGATCTATGCCCGCTATTCATCGGATAACCAACGCGAAGAATCCATTGAAGGCCAGATTCGTGAATGCACTGCCTATGCGGAGAAGAACGGCATCACCATCGTCAAGCACTATATCGACCGTGCCATCTCGGCCAAAACGGACAATCGCCCGGAGTTCCAGCAGATGATCAAGGACAGCGAGAAATGGTTGTTTGACATTGTGCTGGTTTGGAAACTTGACCGCTTTGCTCGTAACCGTTACGATTCAGCGCACTATGAGTACCAGTTAGAGAGGAATCATGTCAAGCTGGTGTCTGCTACTGAACCAATTTCAGATGGTCCAGCAGGTATTATGGTCAAAAGTATGCTCACCGGCATGGCTGAATACTATTCCGCAGAACTTTCTGAAAAGGTCGTGCGCGGCATGACCGAGAATGTTCTGAAGGGGAAGTACAACGGCGGCACGATTCCCATTGGTTTTAAGGTGGATGAGGAGAAGTTCTTTCAAATCGACCCGCTGAAAGCTCCCTTTGTGGTAGAAGCCTTTCAGCGGTACAACGATGGCGCGACCATGAAAGAACTGATGAACTGGCTGAACGACAGTGGCGTGACCACCAACCGCAACCAGAAGTTCACCTATAACAGTATTCAAACTTTGTTGACGAATCGCCGCTATATCGGAGAGAACCGTTTTAAGGACATTGTGATGCCAGACAGCATCCCGGTTATCATTGAGAAAGAACTGTTCGACAGTGTGCAGGACAAAATTGCCAAGAACCGCCGCGCTCCGGCTCGGCACAAAGCGGAGGACGATTATTTGCTGACGACCAAGCTGTTCTGTGGAATGTGCGGTGCGATGATGTTCGGGGAGTGCGGAACGAGTCGAAATAAGAACGTCCACCATTATTATAAATGTGCTAATGCCAAGCGCACCAAGACCTGCAAGAAAAAGACCGTTCGTAAAGAGTGGCTGGAGGATTTGGTTGTCAACGAAACCATGAAGATGATTCGTGACGATGACTGTATCCAGTCTATCGTGGATGCGGTGATGATTCTTCAGGAACAGGAGAACACGGTGCTGCCTCTGCTGGAGAAACAGATGAAAGACATTGAACGGGGCATTGAGAATCTTTTAAATGCGATTCAAGAGGGCATCCTGACCAGCTCGACCAAAGGACGCTTGGAAAAATTGGAAGTTCAGCAGAAGGAACTGGAGATCCGCATCGCGGAAGAAAAGCTGGCAAAGCCGAAGGTCAGTGCAGATTTTGTAAAATTTTGGCTCACCAACTTCCGCAAGCTCGATCCGAACGTGAAAAGCCACCGGGAAACGCTTATCAATACATTCGTGAATGCGGTTTATCTCTATGATGAAAAAGTTTTGATTACATTCAACTACAAAGACGGCACAAAAACCATCACTTTCGATGAAATCGCCGCCAAAGATGCCCCAGAGGGCAATGGTTCGGATTTGGGTTGCTTCGCTCCACCAAGAAATAGCACCTAGAAACGTAAGTTTCCGGGTGCTTTTCTTTTGTGCAAACCCACTTCGCAACCCACTTTTTGGGCTAAGGCGATTTACACCCCTCTCACCATCCCATTATACAACAGCTCCAGAAACTGCACGGCACTGGGGCAGCCGGTCAGCGGGTAGCCAGCCAGATGCTGCACCTGCGCAGGGTTGGTGGCCCATGCGGTCTGCGCGGCACGGCGGATCATGCTCTGAATGGCGGTCCAGTCGCAGCAATGGCGGTCTGCAATGGGCTCGTAAATTTCTTTCTGGACGGCTTCCAGCCGGTCCTCCTGCTCGCAGATCAGCCGGAGCGCCTCGCTCAGAGTGTGGTAAGCCCGCATATTGCGGGTGATGCCCAGCGGGCGCAGCACCCCGTCCACCTGTGCGGCAAAATCGGTCATATCATAAGTGGTCATTTTTTACACTTCCTTCCGGTACAACTCTAGCTGGAAAATGCCGGAAATGTGCCGAAAGTGTTAAAATGTGTCGCAACATGTCGGAATGCGCTGCAAACAAAAACAGCCCCGTGGAACCGTCAGGCTCCCCGGGGCTGTTGCGATACTATGATTTTGTTGGCACTACAGAAACATCACATATAGTTCTTCTGGCTGCGCACCTGCGCTTCGATCATCGGCTTCAGGTAGCTGTCGAGGTCGCCAAAGGTCTCCTTGATGAACGTGATGGTCTCCTGCGTCAGGGCTTTCTTCGCTGCGGTCAGTGCGCGGTTGTAGGCAATGCGCTGCGCGTCCTCGTCGAACTTGTCCTGTTCCTTCAGGGCATCAACGTAGGTCTGGTTGACATACTGGACAGCATTGAACACCGCGTTGGCGGCATTCTGGAGACAGGTCTGCGCAAACTTGTTGTTGATGTAGCCGTTTGCAATGCTGACACCCTTGTTCAGGCCCCAGCCAAAGATAACTGTCATTGCGGGGATGCAGGCAGTAAGAGCGACTTTCAGAAATTCATTCATAAGAGCTTATCCTTTCTGCTCGGTTTCCGAGCGCTGCTTTAAAATGTCCACAGCCTTGGTGAGCGCTGCCGGGATCGGCAGTCCCATCAAGCCCGCGTTTTCAATGATGGAAATGGTCTCGTTACAGATAAAGCCGATCACAACGGCATCCCGCACAAAGGTGGAACCCATCACGGCATCCAGCCTGCAGGCCACCAGCACGATCAGGAGCGTTTCGCCCTTGCGGATCAGGCCCTTCCAGCCTGCCCGGCTTTCCAGTGTCCCGGTCTTGGTTTTGGGCGATGCGTGAAACACACCGGCCACAATCAGACCGGTGATGTAGTCGACGGCCATAAAGATCACCAGCGTTTGCAGGGCGGCATCCCAGCCGCCAAAAAGACCGGCGATCACGCCGCCGATCGCGCCGATCGCCATGCAAAAATAATCTTTCATGCGCCACCTCCTCACTGCGTCCATCTGCTTTTGTTGGGCCGGGTGTCCACATGGACCCAGCCCCTGGCCCGGCCTGGCTTGACCGGGTAGCGGCCCACACCGCCCCAGCCGGGCATCAGGCTTTCAGCGTAGGCGGCAACGGCCAGCGGGTCGGTGTCCTGCACCTGAATGTCTGCGGCCCGGCCCAGCAGGTGCTGGCTGGATTTTGCTCCGCCCACAGCGGTGTTGTGGGCCGCCGTGCGGTACCCGCTGGTGATGGTCACGGGCTTGCCGAAGTGTTCCCGGATGGCCTGCAGCAGCACCACGAGGGTCTGGTCGATCATGATAGCGTCGCTGCCGTCCCGGCACCGGAACTCCCGCACCTTAAAGGCCGGGGACAGCTTCCTGGCGCCGTCTGCTTTCAGGCTGTACTGTTTGATTGCCATGTTCTCACGTCCTTTCTTGGCGTTACTCTTCCTGCGTCACATCGTCCGGTGCATCAATCGCACTGTCCTCCGCGTCCAGCGCGTCATAGTACGCCTGTGCCAGAGTTTCCACCTCTGTGATGTCATCTGCGGTCAGCAGTCCGTTATCGTAGTGCATGTATGCTTTATCCAGCCAGAACGCAACATCGCGTCCTGCTGCAATTTCCCGCTTGATGGAGCGCAAGGTCAGGTCGTGCCGGGCTTTACTTTTGATTGCCATATGTATGTACCTCCTTATGTGTTGGTCATTGATGCCACAGCATCCTCAAGGTCAGTGATGCGCTTGATGGGGTCCGCCCTGCCGGTCACCGCCACGCTGTCTGCGTCGGTCAGCAGGGCGTTCGCACCGCTCAGAGCAGGGACTGGCTGTGCGCCGGTTGCGGTGAAGGGAGTGGGAGTGGCGAGCTTGTAGCAGACTTGCACAGGGGTTCCGGCTGCGTACTGGGCGGCAAGATAAGACTTCCATTCGTCTGCTGTTTCTCCCGCGTGTGTATCATTATAAATCCTGAAATAGTAGTTTTTTTGTGCTTCAACTGATATTCCGTTTTTGCATCGGTATGTATCATTTGCTGTAACTGCCGGATATTGATTGCATACAATATCGCCCTTAATTCCGGGCCCCTCAGGAGTGGCTATTCCAGGCATTTCAAGCGTGAAACCAAATTTGCCGGGAATGGCGGTTTGTTGTGCTTTCCAATTTTCCGTCCCATCTAGCGTCACCGGTTTCCACGTTCTATGCCCATCTCCCGTCACCGCGTCCACGCTTCCGCCGTAGATGGTGCTCGGTAGGGTCATGGTAGTGGTCTGGCCGGTGTAAGGGGCGTAGGTGGTGGGAGGAGTGGAGCCAGGAACAACTTCGATTTGGAATTTGAAGTTGTTGAATACTGTATTTGTTCGCCAGCATTGCAGCATAAAAATAAGCTCGGTTTCTACCAGCGCAGCATTGCTTGCAGTATACGCATTAAGGTTTGTGCTGCGTGTATCACCACGGAAGTAATGATTATAATCTGTTGTGAACAGCGAATAGGCAAAAGTAATGCCGTCACCGCTTCCAAGAGAGGCACTGCCGCCCACCTTCTTGACGTACATGGTGTAGGTTTTTCCCGCAACCCAATGCAGCCGACACATTCCAATTATGATATTGGCTCCGCGAGTTAATGCTCCGTTAAGCGTAATATTTTTTTCTGCGTCTACTGCTATTTTAACGCTTTCATGGGAATCATTTGTTCTTAAAAACTCAATAACATTCCCCCCGCACCGCTCCACCTTCACACTGTCCCGCCCCTTGATAGGCCGGATGTTGTCCGGGCTTGGGTCACCGCTGCCCTCCTGCACAGGTTCCCACGATGCCACCACCCCCAACGGATACCCCGCAACAGGCTCGCAGGTCACCGGGTTCCCGGTAGCTTCCAGCGGCGGACAGAGGGCGTCAATGATGTGCTTTGCGCTCCATGCGTCGGTGCCGACTGTGGTGTCATCTATGACAGCTTTGGTCGCCAGAGCATCTCCGGTCACTTTAGCGTCAGCTGCCTTGCCGCTCTGGCTCAGGGTGGCATCCACGGTGGCGTCTTTGCCGGGTGCGCCATCCTTGCCGTCGGCACCAGCAGGGCCCTGTGCTCCGGTCTCGCCCTTCTCGCCCTTCTCGCCCTGCGGCCCCTGTGGTCCAATCTCTCCGGGGTCACCTTTGGGGCCTTGAGGGCCTTGCTCACCCTGCGGGCCGACCGGACCGATGGGACCAGTGTCGCCCTTGTCGCCTTTATCGCCTTTGAAGTTACCAGCGGCAATGCCGTCCTTCAGTTCTTGCAAGCTATCAGCGGCTTCCTGAGCGCTCTGGTCTGCATTGTCTGCACTGGTGGCGGCTTCACTGGCGGCGGTCTGTGCGGCTTTGGCAGATGCCCCAGCCTGCTGCGCGGCGGTCTGCGCATCGGTCTTGGCCTGCTCTGCGGCGGTGGCATCGGTGTGCACGGCATCCATCAGCTGCTGCCATGCAGGGGTGCCGGGTTCCGGCGTGGTGCCGTCCTCCGTGCCGGAGTTTGCGGCCACACGGTAGCGCAAGTCTGCGCTGGTCACGGTGCGGGTGCCATCTGAGCCCTCAAAGGTGATACAGCCGTTGCCGGGCTGGGCGGTCACGCTGGCAGGCACGGCCACATAGCCGTCCGCCACCAGCGAAGATACCGGGTCTTTGCCGTCCGGGACGTGCCAGAAAGCCCGGATAGTCAGGCCTTCCCACTCACCGGTTGCATCGATGTGCAGGCGGTACACGCCCCGGTTCTTGGTGTAGCCGAGGGCCAGCGCAAATGCGTGCCCGGGCAGGCATACGCTGCCGCCGGATGTCAGCGTGATGGGAAACTCGATCATAAAGCAACACCTCCTTGGTGCGTCCTTTCCCGGCCCGGTCAGGCGCTGGTCTTTTCAGTCAGCATCTCGGTAAGCTCGGCATATTGCTCATCAGTCAGCTTGTTGGCGGCGTAGAAGATATCCAGCTTTTTTGCCATACCGGCGGTCTTGCCGCGCTCGATCATACGCTTGCAGGTGTTATAAAGTGCCATAGTATTCCTCCCTTTCTGGTCATGCGGTTTCAGTTGTTTCATCATCGGTCACGCCCAGCTCCAAAAGAGTCAGGCGGTAGTCCTGGTCAAGGTTCAGTTCGTCGGCATCGGCCTGCGCGGCCTGCGTCTCGGTCAGCAGCTCGGCCAAGGTGGGGTAGTGGTAGCCGGAGAGCCAGAGCTCGATGGCATAGCTGTAGCTCATGTTGCTGTAAGGGCCTTGCACATGCAGCGTACCGTCTGCCTGGAAGGTCATGGTGCATACAACCTCCGCCGGCGTAGTATCAAAGACATGGCTGGTGTTGCCGCCCCGTACCAGGTCAAATTCGGCCCCGGTATAAGTGTCGCATTTTGTCTTGATGTGGACATAGTCCACCCCGTCGGGGATGGAGACATCATAGGTATTCCACTTGGTGGGGCTTTTTGTGTGGTAGTTCCACACCAGCCGGGGCTCCGACTTTACCGCCACGGCGGCAGCGATCTTGTCATTGAGCGTCTTTGCGCTCAGGGTGCCGTCCACAGCGATGTCCAGATAGTCGCCCACCTTCACGCCGCCCAGCTGGTCCGCTGTGGCGGCAGGCAGGGTGTAGGGGGTGCCGAACTTGGCGTCCGCCTCGGACTTTTTGTAGTAGTCAGAAAAGTCCACATTGACGGACGAGTCTTTCCAGGCCGAGGTAGCGGGGTTCCACACCCAGATGGTGCTGTTTTCCGCAACGATCGCCCAGGAACCAGGGACCGCTGTGGGGTAAGCGTCACGCAGGTCCTGAGCGGTGCTGTAGTAGCCCTTGCAGCCGTTAGCGATGAACGTGATCTGGTCCGCTGCTTTTTTGGCGGAGCTGGCGTTATCCTGTGCGTTTTTCGCATCCGCAGATGCAGACGCAGCTGCCTTCTTGGCAGTGGTTGCAGAATTTTCCGCAAGCGTCACCGCCTTTTTCGCCGCCTGCTGTGCCTCCAGGCAGGTAGACACATAAGACAGCCATGAGGACGAAGAGACGCCGGTGACGAAGAAATAGCTCTGCACGGCCACATCATCCGGGTAAGCGGCCCCGCCCACCCGGACAATGATGTCAAAGGTGCGCAGCTCGTAGCCGGTATCGGGGCCCATCACACACAGGTTGACGTGTACGTCGCCGGGGCGGCGCAAGGCCTGCTCGGCCAGCTCCAGTGTGATGATGTGGGGGCTGTCGGCGTCCACAGTTACGGCGGCGTGCTTGCCGCTGGCGGTGAGGATCTGGTCATACCAGCCAAAGTTGTTGGCTCCTTCGCCCCGGTACTGCACGGTGTACACCGCACCTTCCGGGGCCTTGTACGGGGTGCCGCCGTTGTAGAGGGCCATGCCGATGAACCGGCTCTGCGCGTCCGACTGCATCACCGGGACGACGGGCGGCGCGCTTTGGGACTGAAAGTCCATTTTAAGGATCTGCATTCGATGCCTCCGAAGTGTCCGGGTCAGTGTACTCGATCACGTCGCCGGAATAGGATTTGCTGCCGGAAGAAATGGTGCCCGCCACGCTGTTGAGCTGCACGGCGTTCTTCTCGGCATGGTAGGGATAAACGGTATACTGGGCCACCTGCACGGTGGTGTTGGTGTGCCGGTCGCGGTCCATGAGCACCACTTTGTCATACAGGCCAAAGGACAGGTGTGCGTACTTGTCCGGGGCAAGCCGGGCCAGATCCGCAACCTGACAGCTGTAGGAGCGTTTGGGGAACGCCGCTGCTTTGACCAGGGCGTCGGCTTTGATCTTCAGGGCGGACTTGTCCGAGATGGAGCTGTCCGTTTCGCTGTGCCAGATGACACGGCTGTCATAGTCGTGGCACTGCGCCTCCACACTGATATCGCCCTTCCCGTACAGCAAAAGGGCGGTATAGTAGCTGTCGCCGGTCTCGGCCTTACCTTTATAGTAGGGCTGTTCGGTCAGGTTCAGCTCATCGGTAAAGTAGGCGCCCTGCGGGGTGCGGGTGCTGGGATCCACGATGATCATCTGGCAGGCAGTGGATGTGCCCGGTACCAGGAACCGGAGCGGGTAATTCTTCCACACGTCCACGGCTTTCTGGGCCAGTTCCAGCGGGCTGCCGGTGAACTTTTCAATCGCCAGTTTCTCGGTGGCCTTGTCCGGGGCAGTCAGCTCCCAGCCTGACAAGTTGGAAATGGCCCGCCGGAGGGTGTCAGCCATGGTCTGCGGGCCTTTGCTCCAAATGCCGGTGGACACATAGTTGTTCCAGTTCTTCAGCAGGGTGGTACACAGGCTGTCCAGATCCAGCACGGCCTCGTAGTCGGTGGAGCTGCGCCCCACGTTGATGCTGGACAGTGCATAGGTCTGATCTTCGGTCTTTTCCACCAGCCGCACCCGCTCGGTGAGCAGGCGCATCTGAGGATGGCCGCGGGGCAAGCTGAACTTGATCTCATCTTCCCAGCCGTTCCAGTTGTGCACGATGCAGTAATCATCACAGTCCAGCGGGGTGTGGCTGCCGTCTGCTTTTACAATGGCAAGCACGGGCAACGCCTCCTTTACACAAAAATGGGGTAGTATTCGACGTAGCTCTGTTAGATGCAGCAGAAGTTGTTTTCTTTGTAGAAGTCTTCTTGTTCGTAGTCTT
>OGII01001364.1_pt1 | contig 17516 bp, 10 predicted proteins | sample 1571701 | NCBI WGS metagenome assembly OGII01 (sample SAMEA2581950, study PRJEB24529) | metagenome | biome: Human gut stool | place: China | collected 2011
GGTGGTGTCGTCCTTACAGAAGAAGCAGTAGGCCAGCAGGACACCAAGACCGGGACCGGGGTTGGCTTCCAGCATATACATGATGGAGCGGCCGGTCTCAGCAGCCTGGCTTGCACCGATGGGGCTGAAGATGCCGTGGTTGATAGCGTTGTTCAGGAACAATACCTTTGCAGGCTCAATAAAGATGGACACCAGCGGCAGCAGGCTGTGTGCCACAAGGAAGTCCACACCGGCGGTCAGCACAGTGAGGATGGCGGTCATGAACGGGCCGATGACGTAGTAGCCGAGGATGGCCAGCAGCATACCCAGAATGCCGATGGAGAAGTTGTTGATCAGCATCTCGAAACCGGCGGGGATATGGCCTTCTACCTTCTTATCGAATTGCTTGATGACCCAGCCGGCCAGAGGGCCCATGACCATGGCGCCCATCAGCATGGTGTAGTCCGAGCCGCAGATGCAGCCCACCACGGCGATGGCGGCGATGACACGGCTGCGGTCGCCTGCAATCATCTTGCCGCCCTGCCCTGCAATGAGGATGGGCAGCAGGTAGGTCAGCATCGGGGAGACCATGCTGGCCAGCTTTTCGTTGGGGAACCAGCCCGCTTCAATGAACAGAGCGGTGAGGAAGCCCCATGCGATGAATGCGCCGATGTTCGGCATGACCATGCCGCTGAGGGACTTTCCAAAGCGGGAAACAGCGTTTTTCATTTGTAGCTCTCCTTTTTCACTTGAAAGGCAGGCGGTGCAGCTCCTGTGGCATGGGAGCTGCGGCCTGCGGACGGTTGTTCGGAGGAGCTTTCGTTTCGTTCTGGCACTATTCTAGCCGATACTGCGCCGGATTTCAATGGTGACAAGCGGTGGGGTTGTCACCGGAGGATGGTGACACCAGTGGGCTGATACGGCAACATTTCCAATGGATGCGCGGGTGATTTGTGCATATTTGCTGATGCGCCGGGATACAAGACGGGAACAAGGAAGCTTTTGTCACCGGGCAATGGTGACAAAAAACACACAACTTCTTTTCTGCGTTGGGGGCTGGCAGACGGGGTGGCACTATGTTACAATAGAAGCAATGGGTGACTTTTGGAAAAAGGAGAGAAGCAACATGGGTGCGGTGTATCGTGAGGAACTGTCGGCAAATGCACGGAAGCTGATCGAGCAGCTGCTCAGCCTTCCGCAGGGCTGGGTGACGGCGGCGGCGCTGGCTGAAAGCATCGGGGTCAGCCGCCGCACCGTGCTGCGGGAGCTGCCCGCTGTGGAGCAGTGGATGCAGGCTGCCGGGGCGCATTTTGTGCGGAATCCCGGCAAGGGTCTGCTGCTGGATGAAGCGCCGGAGCGGCGAGACGCACTGCGCACCCAGCTGAACAGCGGCGACAGGAAAGAACTTTCCCGCGCAGAGCGGCGGCAGCAGCTTTTGACAAGGCTGCTCAGCGAGCAGGAGCCCTGCAAAACAGCGGTACTGGCACGGGCGCTTGGCGTTTCGGAAAGCACGCTGTCTGCAGACTTGGATGAACTTGAGACCAAGCTACACCCCTACCGGGTGGAGATGTTCCGCCGCCCCGGCGTGGGGGTCTGGCTGCAGGGGGATGCTTCTTCCTACCGGAGGGTGGTGTCTGCCCTGCTGCGCAGCAGTATGCCGGAAAAGGAACTGGCAGAGGTGCTCTGCGGACGGATGCCGGAAAACGAGATCTTCTCGACCCTGCTGGATACAAAAACGGCCGAAAAGGTCTGGGCGGCTTTGCAGCAGTTTGAACAGGAAGAGCAGCTCCATCTGCCGGATGCAGGCTTTCTGGCGCTGGCGATCCATTGCACCCTGACCATTCAGCAGCTGCGGCAGGGCGGCGACAAGGGCAGCGCCCCCAGAGGGCTGCGCCCGGCGGGCAATCATGCTGCCCGGCTGGTGGCGGCGCTGAACCGCGCCTTCGGGCTGACCCTGCCGTCTGAGGAAGCGCAGTATCTGGAACTGTATCTCTCCGCCTATCTGGGCGCAGAGGACCCTTGGGGCAGCGCACAGGAGATGGAGTTGCGGAATCTGGAAGCCGCCCTTATCCGGGAAATGGAAAAGGCGCTGCACACAGACCTTTCCGGTTACACCTCCCTGCGGGATGACCTGTACTGCCACCTGCGCCCCATGCTGCTGCGGGTGGAGCAGAACATTCGTACCGAAAACCCCCAGCTGGACACCATCCGCACCGACTACCCCGGCCTGTGGAAAGCCACCCGCGCCGCCTGTGATGCGGTGCAGCAGCAATTCGTTCTGCCCGCCATCTCGGACGACGAAGCGGCCTACCTTGCCATGCACTTTGGCGCAGTGCTGGAACAGAATGCCATGTTCCGGCTGCGGCTGCGGGTGGTAGTGGCCTGTCCGCTGGGCATGGGTTCCAGCCGCTTTCTGGCTTCCCGGCTGGGAAACGAGTTTCCCTCTTTGCAGGTAGAGGGGTGCTGCTCGGTGCGGGAGCTGAACACTGCCGACCTGCGTCGGAGAAAAATCGACTTCATTATCTCCACCGTGCCGCTGGAACTGGATTACCCGGCGGTGTGCATCAGCCCTTCCCTGCTGGAGCCAGACCGTGCCGTGCTGAAGGACGCTATTACGCGGTACAGCCAGAACCGCGCAGAACCGGAACCGGCGGTGCAGCCCGTGCAGGATACAGCCTGTGCAGGCTCCAAGCTGCAGTATTATGCACGCTTGACCCGGTCCATGACCGGGCTGCTGGAACATCTGACCATCCAGCCCGTCAAGGCTCCCGGCAGCCGCGCTGCCCTCATCCATGCAGCGGCGCAGCTGTTCTGCCCGCAGGAAGCGGACGCCCGGCTGGTGGAGCAGCAGCTTCGCCGCCGTGAAACGCTGGGCGATACCTACATCAAACCCCTGTATGCCCTGCTGCTCCATTGCAGGACAAGTGCGGTAAAGGACTGCCGTTTGGGCTATCTGCAGGCACAGCCGCCGGTCTATGAGCCGGGGCGCATCGTGCTGGGGGCACTGGTGCTGCTGGCCCCGGATGACGGGAACGGCGTCCCGGTGGAGGTCATGCAGAATGTCAGCGGGCAGCTGATCGAAACGCCCCGGCTGATGGAGGCACTGCGCACCGGACAGCAGCAGGAAGCGGCAGACCTGTTGGAACAGGGCTTTGACCGTGGCTTTTTTGCGGACTGCAAACCGCCGCACACAAAATGAACTGAAAACGAACTCCCGGCTTTTGCCTTTTTGGGCAGAGCCGGGAGTTTTTTGTTGTTGTAACAAGATACCTATTAGAGAACTTTTGAATCAAAAATCATGTATCCCAGAAAGTTGGCGAAAAGCACCAAAAACACGCAGTGCAATTTGTTGAAACAACAGCTTGACAGGGGCGAGAACTGTTGGTATTATAATGCCAGAGCTTTCGTTTCAACAGTTTCGAGTTTCATAACAACAATCGTGAAGGAGGCTGTTGTTCCCATGATCTACACCGTAACATTGAATCCGGCGCTGGACAAGACCGTTGAGATCCCGAACCTTGCGCTGGACACCGTAAACCGGATCACTAAGATGCGTACCGATCCCGGTGGCAAGGGCATCAACGTCAGCAAGGTGATCGCAAAGCTGGGTGGGACCAGCAAGGCCATCGGCATTCTGGCCGGTAACAGCGGCAAAGCCATTCAGGACGCATTGGACGGTGAAGGGCTTGCCCACAACTTCCGTTTCGTGCCCGGCGAGACCCGCACGAACCTGAAGGTCATCGACCCGGAAAACCACACCAACACCGACATCAACGAGCCGGGCATCGAGGTAGATGCCCCGGAGCTGACCGCCCTGCTGTACGACCTGCTGAAGGAACTGAAACGGGGGGATATCGTGGTGCTGGCAGGCAGCCTGCCGAAGGGTGCCCCCAAGGACACCTACTACACATGGGTGGAATCCTGCAAAAAGGCAGGGGCAAAGGTCTTTCTGGATGCAGACGGCGAGCTGCTGGCAGAGGGGCTGAAGGCTGCTCCCTATCTGGTCAAACCCAACAACGACGAGCTTTCCCGCATGATGGGCCGGGAGCTGAAAACGCTGGATGAACTGGCCGATGCCGGTCAGGCGCTCATCCGCAGGGGCATCGAACATGTGGTGGTGTCCATGGGCGGTCGGGGTGCGCTGTATCTCCGCAAGGACAGCGTGATCTACGCTCCGGCACTGAAGGTCAAAGTGGGCAGCACGGTGGGTGCCGGCGACAGCGTGGTCGCCGCTCTCGCCTACGCCGAAGCGGAAGGGCTTAGCGAAGAAAACACCGTTCGCTTGTCCATCGCCACAGGAGCCGCCAATGTGATGTGCAGCGGCACACAGGCCGCAGAGCGCAGCCAGATCGAAGAACTGCTGCCGCTGGTCACCTTCCAGCATCTGTAAAACTTCTTGAAAACACAACGGTAACTGTTATAATAAAAGGAGAGTTTCATTATGAAAGTCAAAGCTGTTCGTCTGCACGCCGCCAACGATCTGCGTCTGGATACTTTTGAACTGCCGGAGATCAAGGACGATGAGATCTTGGTCAAGGTCGTTTCCGATAGCATCTGCATGTCTACTTACAAGTGCGCCATCCTCGGCACTGCTCACAAGCGTGTGCATCCGGATGTAGCCGAGCACCCCGCCATCATGGGTCACGAGTTCGCCGGTGATATCGTCAAGGTGGGCAAGGCGCATCAGGACAAGTTCAAGCCCGGCATGAAGTTCACCCTGCAGCCCGCCCTGAACTACAAGGGCACCATGTGGAGCCCCGGCTACTCCTACGAGTTCTTCGGCGGCGACGCCACCTACTGCATCATCCCTGCCGAGGTCATGGAACTGGGCTGCCTGCTGGAGTACAAGGGCCGTGCTTACTACGAGGCTTCTCTGGCCGAGCCTATGAGCTGCTCCATCGGTGCTTTCAACGCCGCCTACCACACCAAGATGGGGGTGTACCATCACGATATGGGCATCAAGAAGGGTGGCAAGCTGGCGATTCTGGCCGGTGCAGGCCCCATGGGTCTGGGTGCTCTGACCTACGCACTGCACCGTGATGTGCGCCCCGGCATGGTGGTGGTCACCGATATCAACGAGGATCGTCTGGCCCGTGCGGAGTCCCTCTTCCCCCCGAAGGAGGTCAAGGAGAAGGACGGCATCGACCTGTACTTCGTCAACACCGCCAACATGGCAGACCCCGCTGCCGAGCTGCGGGAGCTGACCGGCGGTACCGGCTTTGATGATGTGTTCTGCTACGCCCCCATCGCGCCGGTGGTGGAGCTGTCCAGTGCTGTGCTGGGTCGTGACGGCTGCCTGAACTTCTTTGCAGGCCCCACCGACAAGCAGTTCAGCGCCAAGATGAACTTCTACGATGTGCACTACAATTCTACCCATGTCATGGGCACCACCGGCGGTAATACCGCCGACATGATCGAGTCGCTGGAACTGACCGCCGCTAAGCGCATCGATCCGGCTGTGATGGTCACCCACATCGGCGGTCTGAACGCCGCTGCCGAGACCACCCTCAACCTGCCCAAGATCCCCGGCGGCAAAAAGCTGATCTACACCCACCTGACCATGCCCCTCATAGCCCTGACCGATCTGCGTGCCAAGGGCGAACAGGACAACGACCTCCGCTATACCGCACTGGCTGACATCGTGGATGCCCACAACGGCCTGTGGTGCCCGGAAGCAGAGGAATATCTGCTGGCAAACTTCAACCCGGAGGACTAAGCGGAACGTGCCATGGGACAGGACAAACGCAGACAGGAGGAATCCCCCATGGAACAACGCCGCAATCAAATCGTGGAGCTGGTGAACCGCAAAGGCAGCATTAGCTTTGCCCAGCTCAAGGAAGCTTTCCCTTCCGTTTCGGAAATGACCCTGCGCACCGACCTGAAAGCACTGGATGAAGCCCGCCGTGTGGTGCGGGTGCATGGCGGTGTCAAGTCGGTGGAGCAGGTGGTAGGTACAGACGACCTGCTGAGCCGCCGTTCCGCCCGCAATGCCGAAGCAAAGCAGATCATTGCCGAAAAAGCCACTGCGCTGCTGCGCCCCAACACCACCCTGTTTCTGGATTCCGGCAGCACCGCCACAGCAGTGGCCCGGTGCATCCCGGATCAGCCCATGCTCATCTACACCAGCGGCCTGAGCTGCGCCATGGAGCTGGCAAAGCTGGAAAAGCCCCATGTGTCCCTGCCGGGCGGCAGCCTGAACCGGTTCAGCATGAGCGTCTGCGGTGCACAGAGCATCCAGACGATGGAGGGCATCAACTTTGATCTGCTGCTGCTGGGCGTGACCAGTTACAGCCCGGAAACCGGTTTTACCTGCGGCGTGGAGGATGAAGCACGGCTCAAGCAGACCGTGCTCCGCCGCTGTGAGCAGAAAGCCGTGCTGCTGGATTCCTCCAAGATCGGACTGAAAAGCACGTTCCACATCTGCGAGCTGTCCGATATTGATATTGTGATCTCGGACGGAAAGCTGCCCGTAGAATTTTTACAGGCCTGCCGGAACGCAGGCGTAACGGTACTATAAAAGGAGTATTATTATGAAGATCATCCGCGCAAAAGATTATCAGGATATGTCCCGCAAAGCGGCCAACATCATCTCCGCACAGGTCATCATGAAGCCGGACTGTGTACTGGGTCTTGCCACCGGCGGCACCCCGGTGGGCACTTATGCCCAACTGGTGGACTGGTACAACAAAGGCGATTTGGATTTCTCCGAGGTCACTACTGTCAATCTGGACGAGTACCGCGGCCTGCCCAAGGAGCACCCCCAGAGCTACTGGTATTTCATGAACGAGAACCTGTTCAGCAAGGTGAATATCGACCCGGCCAAGACCAACCTGCCGGACGGCACCAATCTGGATACCGCCGCAGAATGCGCCCGTTACAACGGCATCATCCATAAGCTGGGCGGCATCGATCTGCAGCTGCTGGGCATCGGCCCCAACGGTCATATCGGCTTCAATGAGCCGGGCGAAGCCTTTGAGCTGGAGACCCACTGCATCGACCTTGCACCCACTACCATCGAAGCCAACAAGCGCTTCTTTGACGGCAACGAGGCCCTTGTCCCCAAACAGGCATACACCATGGGCATCAAGACCATCATGCAGGCACGCAAGGTGCTGGTGGTAGCCAACGGTAAAGCCAAGGCACAGGCCGTCAAGGACGCCGTGACCGGCCCTGTGACCCCTGCCTGCCCCGGCAGCATCCTGCAGCTGCATCCGGACTGCATCCTTGTGGCAGACGAGGAAGCACTGAGCCTGCTGTAAACTCCCAAAGCCAACTTCTTCATTTACCATAACTTTGCTCAAGATCCAACCAAAGCACAGAAAGGGCCGGACTCGTTGCACGGGTTCGGCTCTTTCTGTCAGAAATAAGATTTATTTTGCTATCTTACGCAAAGAGCAACTCCAAAAGAGCCGTCATGGAGATGGTGGGTTCGCCTGCGGCAGCGGATAACAGCAATGTCCATTGCGCTTTGTTTTGCCCGGATACGCACCCGCAGAAAGCTCTCCCTCGTCAAACTGCCCAAAATATGCCCTTAAAAGTTTACTTGACGCAATTCTCAAATCAATATATAATTGGGTTAGAAACCAATCATAGAAAAGGATGGTTCCCAATGGCGCGCAGATACGACAGCAAGGAAGCAAAACGGCGGATCCTGACCGCCTGTGTCCGGCTTTTTCTGGAAAAAGGCTACACGAACACCAAGGTGGCAGAAATTTTAAAGGAAGCAGATGTTTCTGCCGGGTCGTTCCAGAATATTTTCCGCACCAAGGACGGTGTGCTGACCGAGCTGATCGGCATGATGTTCAGCAGGCAGTTCGGCGCGGTAAGGCCGCTGGCGGCAAACGCCCCCTCGCCGGTGTACCTCTACGCGGTGGAGACGGCTTTGCAGCTGGCGGTGACCGAGCTGAGCGAGAATCTGCGGGATATCTATGTGGAAGCGTACACCTTCCCCGCCACGGCGGAGATCATTCACCGCAGCACCACGGCCGAGCTGCAGGCGGCGTTCAGCGCGTATCTGCCCGGGTGCGCCGAGTGCGATTTCTACGAGATGGAGCTGGGCACGGCTGGCATGATGCGCGGCTACATGGCACGGCGGTGCGACCCCTACTTTACGCTGGAGCGCAAAATACGGCGCTATCTGAGCATGAGCCTGAGTGCGCTGCAGGTCCCCGCGCAGGAGCGCGAGCAGGTCATCGCTTTTGTGGCGGAGATCGATATGCTTGCCGAGGCGCGGAAGGTGGTAGATGCCGTGCTTGCATCGCTGTCCGTGCAGTTTGATCTGAAAGGATAACAAGGCTTGATGACAAGGAGGGAGTAACATGAAAAAATGGCTGATCTGGTGTTTGACGGTGCTGGCAATGGTGTGCCTGATACCGGGGATCGTGTTAAACGTTAAAGCGGCAGATTCTATCTATACGTACTGCTTCGTCTGTATGCAACAAAGAAACTATGAGATCCTCGGATATACAAAAGTTGATTCAACCAAGCATAGGATCCATATAAAATGCTCAGTCTGCGGCAGGAAGAACAGCATTGTTTATGGAGATCTTTCGGACCATACCGGCGGCACCGAAACGCCCACCTGCACCACAGGCAAAACCTGTGAAAAATGCGGCGCGGAATACGGCATTCTCGGTCACAAATGGAAAACTCCGGCGAACGCCTCCCTTGGCAACGGCACGCACCGCATCATTTGCTTGCGCTGCGGCTTAAATGGTACCGCAAGCTGTACCGGTGGCACAGCAACCTGCACCACCAAAGCGGTCTGTGAGGCGTGTGGTGGGAAATACGGCAAAAGAAACCTAAATAATCATGCTCTGGTGCATTATGATGCGCAAGCCCCCACCTGTACGAAACCCGGCTGGGACGCTTTCGACACCTGTCCCCGCTGCTACTATACCACTTTTCGAGCAATCCCCGCGCTAAAACATGATTTAGAGCACCACGAAGCAAAAGCCCCCACCTGCACGGAAAAGGGCTGGGATGCTTACGAAGCCTGCTCCCGTTTCGGCTGCGACTATACCACCCGCAAAGAGCTGCCCGCACTGAACCATGCTCTGGAGCAGCACGCAGCAAAAGCTCCTACCTGTACGGAACCCGGCTGGGATGCTTACGACACCTGCTCCCGCTGCAACTATACCACTTATCAAGAAATCCCCGCGCTGAACCATAATTTGGTGCGTCATGACGCGCAAGCCCCCACCTGCACCGAAATCGGCTGGGACGCTTACGACACCTGTTCCCGTTGTGACTATACCACCTATGCGGAGCTGTCCGCGCTGAACCATGATTATCAGGCTGTTACCGTAGAGCCTACCTGTGAAACAGACGGCTATACTGTTTTTACCTGCTCCCGCTGCAAAGACAGCTACACCGCAGACCCGACCGATAAGCTGGGACACCAGTTCGGTGCATGGTCCCCGAACGAAACCGGCTCTCAGAGCGCCGGTTGCCTGCGGCAGGGCTGCGCGCACATCGGCAGCACCGATTGCCGGAAGTTTACTTTCCGCACTGCGGAAGGCGAAACGCTGACCTTCTGCCCCGTGTGCGGGCAGGCAGAAAACGCCGCGCAGCTGGAAAAGATCGAAGCCGCAACGGCGTGGACTATCAGCGGCAGTCTTTCTGCGGAGGATGTGACCGCACGGACGAACGGGGAATACCTGAGTGTGGCATTTGAGACTGCCGGCAGCCTGACGCAGCCCACCGGCCTGGTAAGGCTCGCGCTGCCCGCCGGACTGCTGGAAGGCAAAAAGCTTGTGCGCATTGCCCCGGACGGCACGCAGACGGAGCTGCCTTTTGAAGCAAAGAACGGCAAACTCATCTTTACGCTGGATTTTGCAAACAGCGAGCTTCCCGTAATGCTCTTCCGCCTGCTCCCCCAGACCGCCGCCCTCTGAATGCTTTTACAGCGGCACAAACAATAAAACGCAAAATGCCCGCCCACCTGTGGGAAACCACGGTGGGCGGGCATTCTTTTGTGCCTTTTGGGGCATAAAAATACCCCCGGAGGATGCAGCGTTTTTTACGCTGTCTACTCGGTGGTCATTTCCATCGTGCTGTCGCTGTTCTGGCCTGTGGTGCAGACCGGCATCAATAACTTCGGCATCTGGATCGCCAACTCTTCCGAGACTTCTCCCATTCTGGCTCCGTTCATCTATGGTACGCTGGAGCGTCTGCTGCTGCCCTTTGTTGCGGAGTGCCCCTTGGCAAACCCGGCGGGATTGCGCTATAATAGAGCCGTAACAGTTCCACAAAGGTGTGGTAAGGGAGGTGTGGTCATGATCCGGGTGGCGATCGTAGAGGACGACGCGGAGGTACAGGGGGTATTGCAGGAGTATGTCCGGCGGTATACCCGGCAGTACGGGACAGAGTTTGAAGTGACGGTCTTTGCGGACGGGGTGGATATTCTGGAGGATTACCGCGCGGTCTACGATATTATTTTTCTGGATGTGGAGATGAAGCATCTGGACGGCATGACCACGGCAGAGCGCATCCGGCAGATGGATGCAGACGTCATCCTGATCTTCATCACCAATATGGCGCAGTACGCCATCCGGGGCTACTCGGTGGGAGCGCTGGACTATGTGCTGAAGCCGGTGCCCTACTTTGCCTTTTCGCAGCAGCTGCTCAAGGCGGTTGCCCGGCTGGAAAAGCGGGCAAAGCGCTACCTGACCGTGCCGGTGGAGGGCGGGCTGCGCCGGCTGGACACCGCAAGCATCTATTATCTGGAAAGCGAGGGTCACCGGGTGCACTTTTACACCGACGAGGGCGATTTTTCCGCCCCCGGCGCCCTCAAGGCCTTTGAGGAAAAGCTGGCAGACTGCCCCTTTGCCCGCTGCAACAGCGGCTACCTTGTCAATCTGGCACAGGTGCGGGAGCTGCGGCAGAGCACCGTGCAGGTGGGCCCCTGCGAGCTGCAGGTCAGCCGCCCCAAACGTAAGGCTTTTCTTGCCGCACTGACCGACTACATCGGAGGTGAGGGCTCATGACCGCGCTGCCGGATATCCCCCGGCTGTACACCGCCCTTGCCGAGTGTCTGGCGGTGCTGCTGTTCACCCCGGCGCTTGCGCCCCGCTTTTCCAAGGCGGTCACCGGGGGCATCACCCTGCTGTGGGCGGCGGTGCTGTCGGCCTTTCTGGAGCTGACGGGCAATGTGCCCGGCGGGCTCTGGATCCCCTGCATGGCAGCGGCCATCGGGCTTTCTTACTTATATTTATGGGGTGTGTGGAGCATCACCCTGCTGGAAGCCGGGTATCACTGCGCCCGGGCGTTTATTCTGGCAGAGCTTGCCGCCAGCGTGGAGTGGCAGCTGCACTGCGCCCTCTGGCCCGCCCGCGGCCCATGGGAGCCGCTGTCTTTGCTGCTGCTGGCGCTGGTGTATGGGACGCTGTTCGGCATTATGTGCTATCTGCAGCACCGCCGTCCCCAGCCCGCCGGGCACTTACAGATCGGCGGCAGCGCCGCCCTGACGGCGGTCATGTTGGCGCTGACTGCCTTTGCGGTGAGCAATCTGGGCTTTCTGCCCGGCAGCGAGATCAACATGAGCATTTTTTCCATCCGCACACTGGTGGATTTTTCCGGCGTGCTGATCTTATCTGTGCAGCACGAGCAGCTGCAGGAGAACGCTTTGCACAGCGAGCTTGCCGCCATGGACGAGGTGTTGCACCGCCAGTACGAGCAGTACAAGCGCAGCAAGGAGGGCATCAACCTCATCAACCGGCGGTACCATGAACTGAAAGTCCAGCTTGCCCGCATCCGGGAGGAGCAGGACCAGACCAAGCAGAACGCCGCCATTGCTGCCATGGAGCAGAACATCCGCCAGTACGAGGCCGAGAACAAGACCGGCAACCCGGTGCTGGATACCCTGCTCACCGCCAAGACCATGGAATGCCAGCAGGAGAACATTACCATCACCAGTGTAGCGGACGGCAGGATGCTGGGCTTTCTCACCATCCGGGAGCTGTGCACCATTGTGGGCGTGGCGCTGGACAACGCCATTGCCGCCGTGCGCGCCGAACCGGACCCCGAAAAGCGGCTCATCAAGGTGGCGGTGTACAGTCAGGGCGGTTTTGCCATGCTGCGGTTCGAGCATTATACAGAAGCCGCCCCCGCACTGGATGCGGACGGTCTGCCGCAGCAGGGGTCGGACCTGAAAAGCGTCCGCACCACCGTCGGGCAGCACGGCGGCAGCATGACGCTGCACTGGGAAAACAACTGGTGCACCCTGCGGATCTTATTTCCGCTGCCCAAAAACAAATAATTTTTACGGCAGGTATCCCCTGCCGTTTTTTTGTTGTCTGGCAGGGTGCACAAATAAAGTTGGATGAAATTTGTGTATTAGCACAATAAAATTTGAAACCTTATTGTAACTTTTGCAAACTGTGTATCCAAAACGACAGATTGTGCAAAAGATGATAACGATGCGCAAATATCCGTTATAATGGGTCACAGTTGGGTACGGCCCAAAAAATATAAAAGAATATGGAGGAGACAACACAATGAAGCGCGATCCGAACAACAAAAAGCCCACAAAGTTGCTGACAGCTGTTACAGCACTCTTACTGGCAGTTGGAATAGTGGCAGATGTAGCAATGTTTGGTGTGTTTCCTAGTTCTCTGGACAAGGCATTCCCTGGCCAGAATGGAGACCCGGAATTGCAAAAAACATCTTATGCAAATGGTTTGTCAGTGGCTCAGAAAATCGAGGAGGAAGGCGCGGTCCTTCTGAAAAATGACGGCGCTCTGCCGTTGGCAGGAACAAACCGAAAAATCAATCTTCTGGGCTATGCTTCCGCAAATCCGGTTTATGGCGGTACGGGTTCCGGTGGTAGCAGCTACACTGCAAACCGGACAGATTTTGTAAAAGCCTTTACGGATGCAGGTTTTGAAGTGAATCAAAATCTGGTCAATCTCTACAGCCCCAAAAACAACGAAGGCGGAAATACATTCTCTGTTGATTTTTCCATCCCGGAACTGCCTGCAACCGAGGAATTGGCTAAGGACATGGGTGTGGAGTACCAGTATACTGGAGACTGCTCATTTGAAGCAATGAAGGATTTTTCGGATACTGCTGTGGTCGTGTTCTCCCGCAAGGGCGGTGAAGGCAATGACCTGCCCACTTCGATGGCTGAAAATACCTCGTATGCACCGGATCAGAGCAAGCATTATCTGGAACTGAACAGCGCGGAACAGTCTTTGCTGGAACAGGCAGAAGCGACATTTGATAATGTTATCGTTCTGATCAATTCGGGCAATGCCATGGAACTGGGCTTCCTGAATGATGAAGGCGTTGATGCAGCCCTCTGGATCGGTGATCCCGGTGATGTGGGCACGATTGGAATTGTCAACATTCTGACGGGCGCAGTCAACCCCTCTGGCCGTCTGCCGGATATCTACCCTTATGCAGTAGAAACGACCCCTTCTTACTACAACTTTGATACCTTTGAGTATACCAACTCTAAGGACTGCTTCAAAAACTTCGAAAGTCATCCTGCCTACCTTGTAGAGTATCAGGAAGGCATTTATGTGGGATATCGTTATTACGAAACCCGTGAAAGCTACGATTACACTACCTGTGAAGGAGAAAATCTGACGGGACTTTCCTACAATGATGTAGTGCAGTTCCCCTTTGGCTATGGCTTGAGCTACACAAGCTTTGACTGGGAACTGGAAAACACGATTCCGACTACCGTTACCGCACAGGATACGCTGGAGTGGAATGTCAAAGTTACCAATACTGGCAATGTGGCTGGCAAAGATGTTGTGGAACTGTATTACAGTGCGCCCTATTACAGTGCAGCTGAAGGCGGCAGCGGCTTGCAGAAGGCTGGCGAAGTACTGGGCGGCTTTGCAAAAACGAAGGAATTGCAGCCGGGCGAAACGGAAACGGTTACGATTTCTATGCCGGTAGAGCAGATGGCTTCTTATGATGCACAGAAGTACTACACTTCTACCGGTTCCTACGTGCTGGAAGCTGGCGAGTATCAGATTTCTCTGCGTACGGATTCTCATACGGTGAAAGATAATCTGACCATGACCTGCAAGGTTGCTGAGAATGAAGTGTTCCAAGACAGTGCGTTTGGCAGTGGTGTGGAAAACTGCAAGTATGTCGGCAAGCGCTCTTCGGACGAAGTGGTAGCAACAAATCAGTTTGATGATGCAGCTGGTGATGTGGCTTACCTCAACCGTGACACTTGGCAGATCGTTCCCGGTACCAGCAAGGAAGCAACTGCTGAACAGCTGGAAGCCTTCAACAATGCGCTGTTAGTGGATGATAGCTATGTGGATGCAGATGACACTGCGCCGACCTTTGGTGCAAAGAATGGCCTTACTCTGAAAGACATGGAAGGCCTTGCCTATGATGATGCACAGTGGGATAAGCTGCTGGATCAGCTGACCCTTGATGATATGTACAAACTGCTGGGCGCAGATGGCTGGGGAAGCGCAGCAGTTGATAATATCGGTAAGGGACAGACTTATGAAATGGACGGACCTGCCGCTCTGAGTTATGTGTTCGATGCCTTTATGGGTACCTGCACATATAAGACGGTTACTTATCCGGCAGAAGTTCTGCTGGCGGCTACTTGGAATGTAGACCTGGCTTCTGAATTTGGCGATGCAATCTCGCAGGAAGGAAAGGCGTGGAATATTTCCGGCTGGTATGCACCTGGTGCTAATACCCACCGCAATGCATTTGCTGGCCGTAACTTTGAGTACTATTCTGAGGATGGCTTCCTTTCTGGTTCCATGTCCGCTGCTACTGTTGGTGCGGCAGAGAAAAATGGTATGTACTGCTACATTAAGCATTTTGCACTGAATGAGCGTGAAACCTGGCGTCATTATGGCCTGTGCACCTGGGCCGATGAGCAGGCAATGCGTGAAATTTACTTCGTGCCGTTTGAAAAGGCTGTGAAGGAAGGCGGCAGCACGGCTGTGATGTCTTCCTACAATAATATTGGTACTACTTGGGCCGGTGCAAGTACTGCACTACTGACCAATGTTCTGCGTAATGAATGGGGCTTTATTGGCACTGTGATTACGGATAACAACGAGGAGCATGGCTTTATGGATATTGAAAAAGCTGTCTTGGCAGGTGGTACCAATCTGCTGTTTGGCTGGGGCACTAAGACCTTCGATAACCTGAGCCAGACTGCTACCGGTCAGCTGAAGATGCGCGAAGCTGCACATCAGTATCTGTATACGCTGGCGAATAGCTACGGTGTAGATGTAGATGCGCCTGTGCCTATGTGGCGCACGCCTGCACTGGTAGGCAGTGTGATTGTCTATGTGTTGGTTCTGGCAGGTGTTGTGGTGATTCTTCGCCGCCGCAAGTATAATAAAACGCTGGCTAATACCAATGCAGGTGCGGATGTGAGTAAGGCATAAGTACTGACCCGTAATCAAAACTGTCTTTCTTCTAATCCCGGAACACGGCTGCACGGCAGTTACGACCCGCAGCCGTGTTCCCTTTTGGAAACAGAATCACGCTTCTTCTCCTTATGCGTGGTCCTGTTTCCAAAGGCAATACCGTTTCTACTGAAAGGAGATTTCCCCGTGAAATATCAGGATATTATTGCAAAACTGAGCCTGGAACAAAAATGCGCCCTGCTGAGCGGCGGCACGGTGTTCACCACCCGGGCGCTGCCGGGCAAGGGCATCCCGGCCATTACCCTGTCGGACGGCCCCAACGGCGTGCGCAAGCAGGCGGGCGCAGCTGACCATCTGGGCCTGAACCCCAGTGTGCCCGCCACCTGCTTCCCCACCTCGGCCACTGTTGCCAACAGCTGGGACCCGGCACTGGGCGAGGCTGTGGGCGCAGCCATGGGCGAAGAGGCAGCGGCACAGGGCGTGTCGGTGCTGCTGGGCCCCGGCCTGAACATCAAGCGCAGCCCCCTGTGCGGCCGCAACTTCGAGTATTTCTCGGAGGACCCCTACCTTGCCGGTAAAATGGCGGCGGCCTACGTCCGCGGCATCCAGAAAAACGGCATTGCCGCCTGCCCCAAGCACTTTGCCGTGAACAGTCAGGAGCTGCGCCGCATGGCCTCGGATTCCATCGTGGACGAGCGCACCCTGCGGGAAATTTACCTGACCGGCTTCGAGATGGTGGTCAAGGAGGCGCAGCCCAAGACCATCATGTCCGCCTATAACCTTGTCAACGGCACCTACGCCAACGAGAACGCCCACCTGCTCATGGAGATCCTGCGCAGGGACTGGGGCTTTGACGGCGCAGTGGTCACCGACTGGGGCGGCAGCAACGACCACGCCCTTGGCGTAAAGAACGGCTCTACGCTGGAAATGCCTGCCCCCGGCGGGGATGCCATCCGGGAGCTGATGAAGGCGGTGCAGACCGGCAAGATCACCGAAGCGGACGTGGACGCCCGGCTGGAGGAGCTGCTGGAACTGGTGTTCACCACCAAGGCGGCGGTGGACGCCGCACCCGGCAAGTTCGATGCCGACGCCCACCACGCACTGGCACGCCGGGCTGCTGCCCAGAGCATCGTGCTGCTGAAGAACGAAAACAGCCTGTTGCCCCTTGCAAAAGGGGAAAAGGTGGCGGTCATCGGCGACTTTGCCCAGACGCCCCGCTATCAGGGTGCAGGTTCCAGCGCCGTCAACTCCATCAAGGTGGATTCCTTCTTGGATTGCCTTGCCGAGAGTGGCCTGAACAGCGTCGGCTACGCCAAGGGCTTTGACCGGCAGGGCAAGCCCGATGCCGCCAAGAAGGCTGAGGCCGCCGCGCTGGCTGCCAAGGCGGACGTGGTTCTGCTCTGCCTGGGCCTTGATGAAATCAAGGAGAGCGAGGGTCTGGACCGCGCCGATATGAAGCTGGCGGACAACCAGATTGAGCTTCTGCAGGCTGTACAGCAGGCAAACCCCAACACCGTGGTCGTGCTCAGCGCGGGTGCATCGCTGGAAACGCCGTGGCTGACCCACTGCAAGGCGCTGGTTTACGGCGCACTGGGCGGTCAGGCCGGTGCAGGCGCTATGGTCGATGTGCTGACCGGCAAGGTCAACCCCAGCGGCAAGCTGGCGGAAACCTGGGCCAACGCCTATGAGCACACCCCCGCCAAGGACAACTTTGCGGGCAAGGGCCGCACCGTGCAGTACCGTGAGGGGCTGTACGTGGGCTACCGCTACTACCAGACCGCGGGCGTGCCGGTGGCGTTCCCCTTCGGCTACGGCCTGAGCTACACGAACTTTGCCTACTCTGACCTGAAGGCAGATGCCCACAGCGTGACCCTGACCGTAAAGAACACCGGCAACCGTGCCGGTGCCGAGATTGTGCAGCTGTACATTGCCAAGCCGGACGCGAAGGTGTTCCGCCCCGCGCAGGAGCTGAAGGCCTTTGCCAAGGTGCAGCTGGCTGCAGGGGAGAGCAAGACCGTGACCCTGACGCTGGACGACAAGGCGTTCCGCTACTGGAACACCAAGACCGACAGCTGGGAAGTTGAGGGCGGCAGCTACGAAATCCGCGTGGGCGCTTCCTCCGCTGACATCCGCCTGACGGCTGTTGTGGAGGTGGCCGGCACCGAGGCCCCC